>Ga0308160_10000243_pt1 | contig 131659 bp, 120 predicted proteins | sample PhyFR1_FD_201036 | JGI IMG/M metagenome (GOLD analysis project Ga0308160, IMG submission 201036) | Phyllosphere microbial communities from UC Gill Tract Community Farm, Albany, California, United States - DLSLF.R1 | ecosystem: Host-associated > Plants > Phyllosphere > Unclassified | place... | reverse complement strand
ACTGTTGAATATTGCCGCAGCACGGAAGCCTGCGACGCTTTAGCGATATTTATATTCCGCTTCGCAAGTTGTCATTAACTCCGCGGATCCTGCTCAAAGTGGTATTTTACGCTCCTTAAAAAATTTTAGCAGTGCAAGTCGTTTTACCTCTACCCTAAATCAATACATGCTTGTTCTCTTGTTCCGCTTCCTGTCGGTGTTCCCGCTATCCGTGCTACACGCACTAGGCGCCGTTCTCGGATGGGCGGTCTATCTCGCCTCCCCGTCTTACCGCCGCCGGCTGCGCGGCAACCTCGAGCGCGCCGGCTACCGCCAGCACCTGCGCGCCGCCATCGCCGAATCGGGCAAGGCCATCGTCGAGCTGCCGTTCGTGTGGTGCGCGCCGCAAGCGCGCGTGACCCGCCACGTGCGCATGGAAAACTGGGAACTGGTGCAGCGCCAGCTCGACAGCGGCAAAGGGATCGTGTTCCTGACGCCACACCTGGGCTGTTTCGAGTTGACGGCACAACAAGTTTCGCTGCGCATCGAATTGACCGTGATGTACCGGCCGCCGCGTAAAAGCGCGCTCAAGCCGCTGGTCGAGGGCGCCCGCGCGCGCCAGAACATGCACCTGGCGCCGGCCACCCTGTCGGGCGTGCGCATGCTGGTCAAGGCGCTCAAGGGCGGCCAGCCGGTCGGCGTGCTGCCCGACCAGGTACCGCAGCAAGGCGAAGGCGTATGGGCGCCGTTCTTCGGGCGCGACGCCTACACGATGACGCTGCCGGCCAAGCTGGCCCAGCTCGGCAAGGCCGACATTCTGCTGACCTATGCCGAACGCCTGCCGTTCGGCCGCGGCTACGTGATCCGTTTCGTGCCTTTCGAGGGCGACATGAGCGGCACGCCGGCCGAGCAGGCTGCCGCCATCAACCGCGCGATGGAACAATTGATCGCGCGCGCTCCGTCCCAGTATTTCTGGAGCTACAACCGCTACAAGCGTCCCCAGGGCGTCGATGCGCCGGATGCCGAGGCGGTCGCATGAGGGTCTTGATTGCATTGCTGTGGCTGCTGCACTGGTTGCCGCTGCCGATCCTGGGACGCATCGGCAACGTCGTCGGCTGGCTGATGTATTACGCGATACCGAAGCGGCGCAAAATCGCGCGCATCAATCTGCGCCTGTGCATGCCTGAGCTGACCGAAGCGCAGCGCGTCGACATCGCCAAGCGCCACTTCATGGCGTATTCGCGCAGCATTCTGGAACGCTCGCTGATCTGGTGGGCGCCGTTCGAGCGCATCCATCGCCTGATCAAGATCGAGCCGGCCGTGCCCGAAGCCCAGATGAAGGATGGACCGACCATCCTGTTCTGCCCGCACTTCGTGTGCCTGGACGTGGGTGGCGTGGCAGCGCGCGTGATGCCGCTGTCGACCATGTATGCGCCGCAAAAGAACAAGGCATTCGACGATTTGTTGCGTTATGGCCGCGAACGCTACGGGCCCGTGCGCCTGTTCACGCGTGAGGCCGGCATCAAGCCGATCATCCGCGCACTGCGCGAGGGCTTGCCTTACTACATGCTGCCCGACATGGATTTCGGTGAAAAAGACGCCGCCTTCATCCCCTTCTTCGGCATCCCGGCCGCGACCCTGACCGCGATGGGCCGCTTGGCTGGCGCGACCGGCGCCAAGGTGATTCCGGTCATCGCCACCTTCTTGCCCAATTACAAAGGCTACCGGGTAGAATTTTATCCGGCATGGGAAGATTTCCCTGGGGACGACATCATCGCCGCCACGCGCCGCATGAACGCCTTCATCGAAGACCGCGTGCGCGAGCATCCGGCCGAGTACTTCTGGACCCACAAGCGCTTCAAGACCCGGCCGCCGGGCGAGCCCTCGTTCTACGATTAAGAGCGCGCTCTCATTTTTCGGATTCAACATGAAACTCAAGTTCACCAAGATGCATGGCGCCGGCAACGATTTCGTCGTGATCGATGCGATCAACCAGTCGATCGACCTCAGCCCGGAGCAATGGCGCAAACTTGCCGACCGCCGCTTCGGCATCGGCGCCGACCAGATCCTGATCGTCGAACGCCCGAGCGAGGATGGCTGCGATTTCCGCTACCGCATCTTCAACAACGACGGCGGCGAAGTCGAACAATGCGGCAATGGTTCGCGCGCGTTCGTGCGTTTCGTCAGCGACAAGGGTTTGACCGGCAAGCGCGCCATCCGCGTGCAGACTATGGCCGGCATCATCACGCCACGCCTGGAAGACGACGGCAGCGTGACGGTCGACATGGGCGCCCCGGTGCTGGAGCCGGCGCGCGTGCCGTTCGACAGCGCCGGACTGAACGGCGTTGCGCAAGGACAGGACACGCTGTGGCCGATCACGGTGTCCGAGCGCGGCGCTGACCGGACCGTGCTGGTGTCGACCGTATCGATGGGTAATCCGCACGCGGTGCAGGTGGTCGACGACGTCGAGACGGCGCCCGTGCTGGAGACCGGTCCGCAGATCGAGCACCATCCGCGTTTCCCGAAGCGCGTCAACGCCGGCTTCCTGCAGGTGCTCGACCGCCACACCGTCAAGCTGCGGGTATTTGAGCGCGGCGCCGGCGAAACCCTGGCCTGCGGCACCGGCGCCTGCGCAGCGGTCGTGGCCGGCATCCGGCGCGGCCTGCTCGATTCGCCGGTCCAGGTCGAGGCGCGCGGCGGCCGCTTGAGCATCCGCTGGGATGGCGAAGGCGAACCGGTGTACTTGAGTGGCCCGGCCGAAACCGTATTCGAAGGCGAGATCGACCTTTGACGTAGCGGCGCGGCCTGCCGCGGCGACCCACGCCTCAGGCTGCCAGCACATAATCCAGGTCCGCGCCGGCGTCCGCTTCCGGTAACAGCGTGCGCAAGCGGTACAGGCGCTGCCGATAATTGCCTTCCGGCCCACCCGGACCGCAATCGACTTCCTCGAACACGGCGGCCACCCGGTCGAGCAGCTGGCGCTCCTGCACGGTTTCGACCAGCACCAGGCGACGCCGGCTGCGTCCGTAACTGGCGCGAATGTCGACCACCAGGCAATGGCCGCGGTCAGCGCTTTTCACGTCCAGCAACAGGGTTTCCGCGCGGCTCAGTCCAAAGGCCAGCGCCAGCTCGAGCCTGGCCGCCAGCAGCGGATGGTCGGACAGATCGCGTCCCTCCAACAGGGCCGCAAGCCCTTTCCAGGCGCCGGGATTGCGCGGCGCAATCTTGAGCAGCATGGCCGCCGCTTTCGCGCACCCCTGGCCGGCCGCCTTTTGCAACCAGAATACCGCGCGCACGTCGTTGCCCTCGTTCTCGCGGCGCGCCCGCCAATCCGCATTGCCGCACTCGAGCTGGGCATCGCGGTATCCCATCTCGGCCGCGCGCTCCAGGTATTTTTGTGCCTCTAATACATTACGCTGCGAGAACTCCGGCTTGATGTAAATGCGCGACAACGCATACCAGGCTTCGGCCAGCCCCTGATCGCCCGCCAGGCTCAGCCAGCGCACGGCCTTCTTGAAATTGGCGGCGCCGCTGTTATCCGGCATGCGTTTGCCATCCACACGCATGCGCGCGGACCACAGGCCGAGCGCCAGCTGGGCATGGCGATCCTGCTCGGCTGCCGCGAGTTCCCAGAACATGTGCAGTTCCTGCGCCTCGACATCGTGTCCGACGGTGCCGGACTCGACCAGGCGGGCGCAGCGCGACAGCAGTCCCACCTCATCCGGCGCCAGGCGTGCGCAGCCACGGGTCTGGGCCGTCGCCGTGTCGGCCAGTGAACGCGCCAGTGGCAACGCGCTCTCCAGGTAGCCGGCCCAATCTCCCGTGTCCCAAAGCTGTTCCAGCAGCGCGAACTGGGCCGGCGCCACGGCGTTGTCGGCAGCGCGCCGCAGCCAGCGCTGCGCGGAAGGTGCGCTTTCTGCGGCTTGCGGTACGCCGACGCCCGCAATGCCCTGGCCCGGCGCACCTTGCACGCCCGCCAGCAGCCACTGGGCTTCGGCAAAGCCGGCCCGCCCCGCCTCCCCGAGCGCATGCAGCGCCTTGGCGCGCTGCGCGGCAGTCGGATGCGCCCGCTCGTTGCCGAGTGTCAACTGGGCATACACCAGTCCCGCGCGCACCAGTCCGCTGTCATACGCTTTTTCGTACCATGCCAGGGTTTCCGGATGCTGCTGTGCGAGCTCGAGCGGGATATGGTTGCCGATCAGCCGCCACGCTTCGGCGCATCCCTGGCGCGCGGCCCGATCCAGCCAATGCAGGGCGGTTTGCAGGCTTTTGGGCAGGCCGGTGCTGCCGAACAGATAGAGCTGTCCAAGGGCTAGTTGCGAATCCGCAACACCAGCGCGTGCGCCTCGAATGATCGCTAACTCTTCACGATTTGCCATCGGTCATTTTCTGGTTATTAAAGACGTCGTGCAGATGCGTGCGGATAGGCGCATGTTGGCTTCAGATGAGCTCGCATAGCGGAATGCCGCAAGGCCGACGTCGAATGGCCGAGAGTCTAAAGCGGTGTCCGGGCGATACGTTTGCGATTACACAGCCGTTTGAGCTTGCACAAACCCGGCAGTAACATGTCGCCTGGATGATGCTCTTGGGAAACTTAAAATGTGTTTACGACTGCGTCTCCGTGCGTGCGACGGCGTTTCGAAAATACAACAGCACGATTGGATTTATTGGCTTTCGACCAAGTCAAGCGGTCATAATTGACAAATCCGACAATCTTGACGCTCTATGCATTTAAGGTTTAGGCATCCGAGTATTCAGAAACTAAGAAAAATCTCAATACTCTCTGGATTCCTTCGAACAATTTTTTAAGGACACAAATAGATGAAAAAATCACTCGTGGCAGTCGCTCTGCTGGGCGCTTTCGCCGGCGTGGCACAAGCCCAAACCGCCGTGCAGATCTACGGTAACATCGACGCAGGCGTGACCAAGCGTACCGACTCGACCCTGGCCATCGGCAAGCGCGCTGCCAACACCCTGGGCTTCAAGGGCACCGAAGACCTGGGCAGCGGCCTGACCGCTCTGTTCCAACTGGAAATCCGCTACGAGCCGGACACTGGCACGCTGGAAAACAACGTGCGTCCGCTGTTCCAGGGCCAGAGCCGCGTCGGTCTGTCGGGTGATTTCGGTATGGTCCGTCTGGGCCGTGGCCTGACCCCGTACCAGGAAGTGATCGGTTCGTTCGAACCGTGGCACGGCCTGCCGACCCCGCTGGGCTTCTATACCGACATCAGCGTCGCCGGCTTCAACTCGGCTCCGCTGGACGCCGGCAGCGTTGGCTCCAACGGTCTGTCGACCGGCGGCAACAGCAACCGTATCTCGAACGCCGTGTTCTATAACTCGCCGGTCGTCAGCGGTTTCCAGGTGAACGCTTCGTGGGCAACCAAGGAAGGCATCTCGGGCGGCGCAGCCGTCTACGGCATGGGCGCCGGCGCAGCTTCGTACGCTTCGGGCGCGCAAGCTTCGGCCAACCCGTTCTCGGTCGCTGCAACCTACAACAACGGTCCGGCCGCTGCAATGCTGGGTTACGAGCGTAACGCCGTCGAATCGAAGGTCTGGTCGGCTGCCGGCTCGATCTCGGCAACCCCGGAACTGAAACTGATGGCTACCTACAGCCACCAGAACCAGGACCACGTCAACACCGTCGCTCCGATCACCCGTTCGTGGCTGGTGGGTGCAACCTACGGCATCGGCCCGGGCAAAGTGCTGGCCGGTTACGGTCAGAAGCACATCGAAGACACCGCCAAGACCAAGCAGCTGTCGCTGGGTTACGAGTACAGCCTGTCGAAGCGTACTTACCTGTACGTCGATGCGTCGAAGAAGAAGGACGTCGTGAGCTTCACCCGCGTGAACTCGGTCATGATGTTCTCGCCGACCACCCCGACCTACACCTACTACGATCTGGGTATCAACCACTCGTTCTAATTTGAAGCGGGGCTCGCCCCCGTTTCGCAGTACCGCAAGGGCGGGCCTGGGCAACCAGGTCCGCCCTTGGCACATCTGGGCTTTGTGGGATTAGCGCAACTTGTTGTTGCCCCAACCATGGAGATGCGATGAACAAGATACTGCTTGCCGCGTTCGCCGGCACCTGTTTTCCCATTGCCGCGCTGGCGCAATCCAGCGTCCAGGTCTACGGCGTCGCCGACGCCGGCGTCGCATGGCAGCGCGGCAGCCCGGTCAAGATCTTCAGCGGCGGCGCCGAAGGATCGCGCCTCGGCATCAAAGGCAACGAAGAGCTGGGCAATGGTTTCAAGGCTGTGTTCGACCTGGAAGCGCGGGTCGAACTCGATACCGGCCTGCAGTGGCCGACCCTGCTCAACGAAAACCAGGGCTACTACCTGACGCGCGGCATGGAAGCGCTGCCGGCGCCGGTCTTCGCCGCCGTGCAACGCGCCCTGCAGCCGCTCGGGCAGGCCGCAGTCAACCCCGAGCACGCGCTGTTCGACCGCACTTCCATGGTCGGGCTGGTCACGCCTGTCGGCGCCCTGCTGCTCGGCCGCATGTACACGCCCGACTACGAGGTGTTCGCCGCCGCCGACACCTTCGAGGTCGGCACTGGCGGCACCTGGGGCAGTATTACTGGCGGCACGGCCGGCTTCACCGCGCTCGGCGCCGACATCCGCTCGCAGCGCGCCCTGCAATACCGTGTCCTGCTGCCCTCCGGCCTGGGCGGATCGGTCATGATCGCCGGCAAAGGCTCCGGCTACTACGGGTTCTACGACAAGTTCTGGGGCGCGACCATCACTTATAAAGCGCATGGCTGGGACATCGGCATCGGCAACAACCGCGGTTACGACCAGTCCGGCTTGCCGAGCCTGCGCTCGTCCACGGCCGGCGGCTCCTACACCTGGGGCGACTGGAAATTCTTCGCCGGCTGGCACGACCAGCGCAACCGCCATTCCGCCCTGCTGCCGCTGTACGTCAACGGCTGGGACACGCAGATCGCGCCGCAACTGGCCGCCTTTGGCCCAGCCACCGCCGCCGTGCTGCGCGCCATCTTCGTCAACAACATCAGCGTCAACAGCCAGATCGACGCGACCAGTTACCAGGTCGGCCTGCACTACCGCTATGGCCCGGGACGCATCATGGTGTCGGTCGCGCGCCAAAACGACCACACGCCCTCGGACAGCGATGCAACGCTGTTCGCACTCGGCTACAACTATTATTTATCGAAGCGCACCGACATCTACGCCGTGGCGGCATTCATCCGCAACCAGAACGAAGCGCAATACAGCCCGGCCATCGCGGGCGCGCCGGGCGGCTTTACCCGATCGCCAGGGGCAGACGGACGCGCCTTCCAGCTCGGCATCCGCCACAAGTTTTGAACGGGCATGACATCCGCGCCACGCTGGCGCCGGATGGCGCAGGTTTTGGCTGCGTTGCAGGGTTTCAGTCAGGTAAAATGGGCAGTCCAACCATTTTGCAAGACGCATCAATGACCGTAACACTCGATTCGACTGCCATCGCCCAATATCTGGTCGACAACCCGCAGTTTTTTGAAGAGCATGCCGGCCTGCTGGGCGAAGTCAAGCTGTCCAGCCCGCTGACCGGACGCGCCGTCTCGCTGCAGGAACGGCAGATGGAAATGATGCGCGACAAATACAAGGCGCTCGAGTTGCGCATGGCCGAGCTGATGCGCCGCGCCGACGAAAACGCGACCATCGCCAGCCGCTTCCATGGTTGGACCCAGCAGTTGCTCCGCGCCGGCGCGCCCGCCGCGGCGACGCCGACCGACATGCCGCGCGCGGTAATCGACGGCCTGGTCAAGCATTTCGTGGTGCCGCAAGCCAGCCTGCGCCTGTGGGACCTGAACCCGGCGCATGCCGACGCATGGTTCGCAACCGGTCTGAGCGACGACGTGCGCCTGTTCGCCAGCAGCCTGCGCGCCCCGTATTGCGGTCCGAACAAGGATTTCGAGGCGGTGCGCTGGCTCGACGACGCCGATAAAATCCGCTCGACTACCCTGCTGCCGCTGCGCGCGGCCGGCAAGGTGTTCGGCCTGCTGGTGCTCGGCTCGCCGGATCCGGAACGTTTCGGCGCGTCGATGGCGACCGACTTCCTGGTCCACATCGCCGAAACTGCCAGCACCGCGCTGGCCCCGCTACGCGCCTGAGATGGGCATCGCGGCCGCCGACGAGTGGACCGGCCGCTACCTGGCCGAGCTCGCCACGCAGCGCAAGCTGTCGGCGCACACGATCGCCGCTTATGGCCGCGACCTGGCCGAGCTGGCGCGCCTGGCCGGCCACGCCGACTGGCCGGCGCTTACCCATTTCGATATCCGCCGCTTTGCCGCCAAGCTGCACGCCGACGGCCAGAGCCCGACCTCGATCGCGCGCAAGCTGTCCGGCTGGCGCGGCTTTTTCGAGTGGCTGTCGCGCCAGACGGCCTTGAGTGCCAATCCGGTCGAGGGCGTGCGGGCACCGCGCCGCGCCAAGCGGCTGCCGAAGGCGCTAGCGGTCGACGATGCCGTCAAGCTGATGGACAGCCCCGCGCACGGCCATCCGGAACCGGCCGAATTGTGCGACCACGCCATGTTCGAGCTGCTGTATTCGAGCGGCCTGCGCGTGTCCGAACTGGCTGGACTCGACGTCCGCTACGCCGCTGCCGCGGATGGCCAGGCGGCCTCGCTCGGCTGGCTGGAACTGGAAGCGCAGGAAGTGGTGGTCACCGGCAAGGGCAACAAGATGCGCCGGGTGCCGGTCGGCGCGCCGGCGTGCGCGGCGCTGCAAGCCTGGCTCGCGGTGCGCCCGCCCGCGCGCGACGGCAGCCAGGCGCTGTTCTTGTCGACGCGCGCCACACGGATCAGCGTGCGCGTGGTGCAATCGCGGCTCAAGGCCCACGCGATCAAGGCCGGCATGCCGGTGCACGTCCATCCACACGTGCTGCGCCATTCGTTCGCCTCGCACCTGCTGCAATCGTCGGGCGACTTGCGCGCCGTCCAGGAACTGCTCGGCCATGCAAGCATCACCTCGACCCAGATCTATACCTCGCTGGATTTCCAGCACCTGGCTGCCGTCTACGATCGCGCCCATCCACGCGCGAAAGTCAAATAAGCCAGGCAGCCACGCCGGTCGATACGGTTGCGGCCGCCAGATATCAAACGGCGTAAAGCCGCGGCGCACCTCGGCACGGTTGGTGGTGGCATTGTGAAAATTCCGGCATAATCTTCCGATTCTCTACGGCCGTTGCGGCCTGAATGATCGGAAAGCGAAATATGGAATTGATCCCCAGCACCATCCTGACCGGCTTCCTCGGGGCCGGCAAAACCACGCTGCTCAACCGTATCCTGCAGGAGGAGCACGGCCTGCGCATTGCCGTCATCGAGAACGAATTCGGCCAGGAAAACATCGACAACGAAATCCTCGTTCAGGATTCGAGCGAGCAGATCGTCGAGATGAACAACGGCTGCATTTGCTGCACCGTACGTGGCGATTTGATCGTCGCCTTGACGAACCTGGCGCACAAACGCGACGCTGGCGAGATCCAGTTCGACCGCGTGGTCATCGAAACCACGGGGCTGGCGAACCCGGGCCCAGTGGCCCAGACCTTTTTCGTCGACGAGGAAGTCGGCGCCCATTACCTGCTCGACGCGGTCGTCACCGTGGTCGATGCGCGCCATGGCATGGACCAGCTGGACCACAACGAGGAGGCCCAGCGCCAGGTCGGCTTTGCAGACAAGATCCTGATGTCGAAAACCGATCTGGTCGACGCCGATGCAGTTGAAACACTGAAAGCGCGCATCCGCCGCATCAACCCGCGCGCCCCGATCAGCACCTCGGATTTCGGCCGTGCGCCGATCAGCGAAGTGCTCGACCTGCGCGGTTTTAATTTGAACGACAAGCTGGAGCTGGACCCGGCTTTCCTCACCGCCGACGAAGCGCACGAGCACGGCCATGATCACGGTCACGACCACGTGCATACCGAAGCCTGCGACCACAGCCACGACCACCACCACAGCCACCATACCGACGACATCGCCGCGTTCGTATTCAAAAGCGAGCGCGCATTCGATCCCGAGCGTCTTGATCAATTCCTCGGCAGCATGGTTCAAGTGTTCGGACCGAATATGTTGCGTTATAAAGGCGTGCTGTCGATGGCCGGCGCGGATCGCAAGGTGGTATTCCAAGGCGTGCATCAAATCATGGGCAGCGACCTCGGTGCAAAGTGGGCAGATAACGAAGCCCGCGGCAGCAAGATGGTCTTTATTGGTAAAAATTTACCGAAAGATGTCTTTATCCGCGGATTGGAACAATGTTTGGTATAAACTACTCCGGTTTTGTATTGCGCGTTCGGCAGACCGAGTGCTTGTCGGCATATCTGATCTACGGCGCAATCTGTAGTTGAACGACTGAATGATCCCGTCCCCATAGCCGGGGACGGGATAGGCGGACGAAATCCGCCGTCACGGCAGCCGACCAGCGCACGCACCACGGAACGGTAACTGCTGAGTTAGCTGATAAAATGGAAACTCTGTCGTATCAAAGGTAAGTGAAGTCATGACTAAAACAACCAAACCGAATACCGTTGCGCAGCCCGAAGAACGCCTCCTGACGGAAGAAGAAATTCGGGCGATGGGCGATGCGGACTACATGAATGCGGCACAGCTGGCGTTCTTCAAGAACCGCCTCCAGGAGCTCGAGAAAGAGCTGCTGAAAAACGCTGGCGAGACGACTGAGCACCTGCGCGAAACGGTCCTGGTTCCCGACCCGGCCGATCGTGCCACCATCGAGGAAGAGCACGCGCTGGAACTGCGCACCCGCGACCGCGAGCGCAAGCTGCTCAAGAAGGTCCAGCAATCGCTGGCGGCCATCGAGTCCGGCGAATACGGCTGGTGCGACGAAACCGGCGAACCGATCGGCGTGGCCCGACTCATCGCCCGTCCGACCGCCACGCTGTCGCTGGAAGCCCAGCAACGCCGCGAGCTGAAGCAGAAGCTATACGGCGACTGATCCGTATGTGACTCCAATAAAAAAGCATGTGGTGCGCCGCATGCTTTTTTTTATTTGGGGACCTGCTGGCGCTAGGCGTTTGTGCAACGGTATGACCACTTTTGTTTCCCATGGGATACACTAGCTCTGGTTTGCCGGTTGCTTGAGGCAGCGCAGGTGTGCGCCCCACCCTGCGCGCATTGTCGTGCTACTGTCTCGACCGACAAACAAAAGGAATCCCGACCGGCCTGGCATCGGCATGTCAGGCGCCGATGCGCAATGAATGTGCGGGACGTCCGAAGGCGAGGAGCGACGTGGGGCTTTTGTCCTTTCTGAAGAAGAAGAGTGATGCAGCCGGTGCAGAGGCGCCGTCGCGCCCGCGCGCGCACGACGCCGGCCCCGTTACGCGCATGCCGCTCGATACCGAAGCCGAGCGCGCGCGCCAGCGGGAAATTGCGCGCGCCACCGCCGCCAAGATCGACGAGATCGAGCTCGAGATGGCGTCCGATATCTTCGACGATGCTGCCTGGGTCGGCAACCGGCGCGCCCCGGCCGCGGCCTCGGGCGCGGCCAGCGCCCCGCTGGTCGACCTGAACACCGATGGCCTGCTCGGCCCGCAAGATTTGCCCGACATGATCGCCACGGCGGCGAATGCGCCCGCGGTCGAGGAAGCCGCGATCCTGTACGCCAACGGCCAGTTTGAAAGCGCCGAGCACTTGCTGCGCGCCTGCCTGTTCGATGCCGGGCGCAGCGAACGCCTGCCCTGGTGGATGCTGTTCGACCTGTACCAGGCCGGCGCACGCGAACAGGATTTCGAAAGCATCGCCATCGACTATGCCAGCCACTTCGAAACCTCGCCGCCGGCTTACACGCCGCTGGCCGGCACCGAGTCGGGCCGGCTTTTTGTGGGCGCGACACCGACCGCGAGCCTGTCAGGCGTCCTCGACGCCGACGCCGGCGCGCAGCTGGCGCGCATCCTGGCGCCATCCAACGCCCCGGTCGTGCGTCTGCAGTTCAGCGCCATCGCCAGGGTCACGCCGGAAGGCTGCGCCGTGCTGCTGTCGGCGCTGCAGGCGCTGCGCCAGGCGGGGCGCGAACTGATCCTGGCCGGTGCCGACCACCTGATCGCGCTGCTACGTCCGATGCTGGTCATCGGCGCACGCGACGCCAGCGAAGCGCCCTGGCTGCTGCTGCTCGAGCTGCTGCTGCTGATGAACCACGAGAAGGATTTCGAAGAAACGGCAATGGACTATTGCATCACCTTCGAAGTCTCGCCGCCCTCGTTCGAAGCGCCGGCCCGCACCGCACTGAGCGTCGGCGCGGCGCCTGCGGTCGAAGGCGACCGCTTCCTGCTCCCTGGCGTGGTCGAGGGCGACAGCGGCGCCCTGCTGGCGGCCATCGAGGCCCATGCGGCGCGTCACGACACGCTGGTGCTGGACGGCTCGCGCCTGGCGCGCATCGACTACGCCGCCGCGAATGCGCTGGCCGCGCGGCTGCGCGCGCTGGCGACCGGCGAACGCAACATCGAACTGCGCGACCTGAACCATCTCGTGGCTGCTCTGCTGCGCCTTCTGGGCGTGGGCGAGACCGCGCGCCTGTACGCGCACAAGTATTGATCTATCACCAAGCTTGAGTGGCGCCGGACCGCGGCGCTCTGCAATATAGGCTTGCAATCTGTTGCGGCATCCCCACTTCCGGTGAGTAGATCAACCACGAGGCAACTATGGAACAATTTCACGGCACGACCATCGTGAGTGCCCGACGCGGCAGCCAGGTCGCGCTCGGCGGCGATGGCCAAGTCACCCTGGGCAACGTCGTCATGAAGGGCTCGGCGCGCAAGGTGCGCAAGCTCTACCAGAACAAGGTCTTGTGCGGCTTCGCCGGCGGCACCGCCGACGCTTTCACGCTGCTCGACCGCTTTGAAGCAAAACTCGAAAAACACCAGGGCAACCTGCTGCGCGCCTCGGTCGAACTGGCCAAGGATTGGCGCACCGACCGTGTGCTGCGCCGCCTGGAAGCCATGCTGCTGGTCGCCGACCGCGAGAAGACCCTGATCATCACCGGCAACGGCGACGTGCTGGAGCCGGAAGACGGCATCGGCGCGATCGGCTCGGGCGGCGTGTACGCCCAGTCCGCCGCCAAAGCGCTGCAGGAAAACACCGACATGGCCCCGGCTGACGTGGTCAAGAAAGCGCTGACCATCGCCGGCGAGCTGTGCATCTATACGAACATGTCGCACATCGTCGAGACGCTCGACTGAAACTTTCACCGAGCCGTCCCGCTTGAAAGAGACGAAAGAACTACATGAGCAATCACCTGCATAATCAAATGAGTATGACCCCTGCCGAAATCGTTTCGGAACTCGACAAGCACGTGGTTGGCCAGGGCAAGGCCAAGCGTGCGGTGTCGATCGCGCTGCGTAACCGCTGGCGCCGCCAGCAGGTCGAGGAACCGCTGCGCCACGAAATCACGCCGAAAAATATCCTGATGATTGGCCCGACCGGCGTCGGCAAGACCGAGATCGCGCGCCGCCTGGCCAAGCTGGCCGATGCGCCCTTCATTAAGGTCGAAGCGACCAAGTTCACCGAGGTCGGCTATGTCGGCCGCGACGTCGACACCATCATCCGCGACCTGATCGACATCAGCGTCAAGCAGACCCGCGCCAGCGAAGTCAAGAAGAACCGCCAGCGCGCCGAGGATGCCGCCGAAGACCGCGTGATCGACATTCTGGTGCCGCCGTCGCGCGACTTCGGCTTTAACGTCGGCGCGAGCGATGCGAAAGATGGCGACACCACGCGCCAGACCTTCCGCAAGCGCCTGCGCGAAGGCGCGCTCGACGACAAGGAAATCGAGATCGACGTGGCCGAGCCGTCGCCGCAGATGGAAATCATGGCGCCGCCTGGCATGGAAGAAATGACCGAGCAGATCAAGTCGATGTTCGCCGGCGCCGGCGGCGGGCGTAAAAAGACCCGCAAGATGCAGATCAAGGAAGCGATGAAGATCCTGATCGACGAGGAAGCCGCCAAGCTCGTCAACGAAGACGAGATGAAGCAGAAGGCGATCCAGAACGTCGAGCAGAACGGCATCGTGTTCCTGGATGAAGTCGACAAGATCGCCTCGCGCTCCGAGCACGGCGGCGCCGACGTCTCGCGCGCGGGCGTGCAGCGCGACTTGCTGCCGCTGGTCGAGGGCACGACCGTGAACACCAAGTACGGCATGATCAAGACCGACCACATCCTGTTCATCGCCTCGGGCGCCTTCCACCTGTCCAAGCCGTCGGACCTGATTCCGGAATTGCAGGGCCGCTTCCCGATCCGCGTCGAGCTGGAATCGCTGTCGATCGACGATTTCAAGAGCATCCTGACCTCGACCGACGCCAGCCTGACCAAGCAGTACGAGTCGCTGCTGGCGACCGAGGGCGTGGCGCTCGAGTTCGCCGAGGAAGGCATCCATCGCCTGGCCGAGATCGCGTATTCGGTCAACGAGCGCACCGAGAACATCGGCGCGCGCCGCCTGTACACGGTGATGGAAAAGCTGCTCGAAGAGATCTCGTACTCGGCCAGCGACAAGGCCGGCCAGACGCTGACGATCGATGCGAACTACGTCAACGAGCGCCTGGAAGCGCTGGCGGTCAACGAAGACCTGTCGCGTTACGTGCTGTAATCAGGAAGGAGAGTCGGCGATGGCAAACAAGGCACTGGCAACCCGTCAAAAGATGCGTCTGCGTGTCGAACCTGTGGCGCCGATCAAGCCGCGTAATCCATTTGCGGGCTTCGCCAAGCAGCGCGCCGCCGGCTCGCACGAAAAACCCTTGTCGAGTGAGCGCCAGGCTGCCAAGCGCGCGCTCAAGAAGACCAAGCTGGAACCGGACGACGAGTGAGCCGGTGCTGCGGGCCGCCGTATTGCCGGCCACTCCAGACTACGCCGCGCCGTGGAATCGTTCCGCAGCGCGGCTTTTTTTCGTTCGCTTGCGCAAACCCGTAGCGGCGGTAATCGATAATCGACAGCAAGGCCAAAATTGACCGAACGCTTTGTGCCTTGAACTCGGCCGCTATCTTGGGTACATTGTTACTCACAGTCAACTAGTCCCCGTCCCCAATGAGCTCCCCCGATATGCTGCTCGATGTCCTGCGCGCCGAACTGCGCGCTGCCGGCATCACTTATAAAATGCTGGCCGATCGCATCGCCATGAGCGAATCGAGCATCAAGCGCATGTTCGGCCAGAAAGACATGACCTTGTCTCGCCTGGCGCAGATCTGTCAGGCAGCTGGCATCGCATTGGAAGACGTGCTGCGGCGCGCTGCCGATGCCCGTCCCCAGGCCGACACGCTGACCCTGCCGCAGGAGAAATCGCTGGTCGCCAATCCGCGCCTGCTGCTGGTGGCGATCTGTTGCCTGGGTCATTGGAGTCTGGAACAAATCACTGAGACCTACCGTTTGAGCCAGGCCGAATGCATCGGCTTGCTGGTTGAACTCGACCGATTGGGCGTGATCGAACTCAAACCCTTGAACCGCTACACGCTGCGCGTCTCGAATGCGTTCCGCTGGCTGCCGGACGGGCCGGTGCAGCGCTATTTCCGCGAGCACGTCGTCGGCGATTATTTCAATGGCCGCTTCGACGGGCCGGGTGAAACGCTGATGTGCTTGCCGGCGCGGCTGTCGCTGGCGAGTGCCGGCGAGCTGGCGGAAAAGATCCACCAGTTGGCCGGTGAGCTGGCGCGCATGCACCGCAACGACCGGCGCTTGCCGCCGCAGGAGCGCGACGGTTTTACCTTGTTGCTAGGATTTCGCTCGTGGGAATTCTCGGCCTTCACGGCATTGCGCCGCTAGGCCGGGACGAAGTGAATTACTGGACGGCCGGGGCTGCGCCCGGCACGCCGATCGCGCGGGTCGGCGGCGGCATCTGAATCTGCCCCGGCGTCGGATTGTTATTGCTAGGTTGGTTCGGGTTATTGCCGGTGGGCTGATTCGGGTTGCCGTTTTGCTGCTGTTGCTGAAACTGTTGCTGAGGCTGCTGCGCGTCATGCTGGCCGACGTCGCCCGGATTGGCGACCTGCAACTGCGGTGCCACCGCGCCCGGCGACATCGGCGGCTCCGGAATGGCGTTGCCGGCCGGCGCGGTCGGCGCCGGCATGATCGGCTGCGCCGAGCCGGCATTGTTCGGCACGCCAGGGGGCGCCATGCCGCCGCCCGCACCGCCGATCTGCGCACCGCCCTTGTTGTCCGCCGCCAAGTCGATGCGCTTCATCGCGCCGTTATCGGACAGCATCACGTAACGCGGATAGACTTCGGCCAGCGTGATGCCCGGCGACAGCTCTTTGCCGACACGCAGCGCTTTCGGCTGGGCGCCGTCGGCGACGATGATCGCGACACTATTGCGGCCGGCCGAGACGATGCCGGTCAACTGATAATTGGTTGCGGTTGCCGCCGCCATCTGGCCACCGAACAGGGTTCCTGCGGCATCGATTGGCGGATCGGCGACCTGTGCGGTCTGGACCGCCGCCATCGGACGCTGCGGCGGCTGGACCAGCTGCAGCACCCAGTAGGCGATCGACGCCGCCAGCAGGATCACGCCGAGCAGGCTCAAAAGGATGGGCAAGCGCTTGTTCATCAGTTTCCTTATCAACGCACCAACTGGTTGATTTCAATAATCGGCATCAGCACGGCCAGCACGATCAGCAGCACGACCAGGCCCATGGCCAGGATCAGCACCGGTTCGAGCAAGCCGGCGATGGTCAGCGCGCGCCGCTCGAGGTCGGCCTGCTGCGAATCGGCGGCGCGCTCGAGCATAGCCGGCAGCTCGCCGGTGATCTCGCCGGCGCGGATCATGTGCACCAGCATCGGCGGAAAATATTTCTGCACCGACAGTGCACGCGCCAGGCTCGCACCTTCGCGCACGCTGGCGGTCGCGTCTTCGACCAAACCCTTCATGGCTACGTTCGACAGCGTGTCGCGGCTGGTGTCGAGCGCGCGCAGGATCGGCACGCCGGAACCGGTAGTGATCGCCAGCGTGCTGGCGAAGCGCGCCGTGTTCAGGCTGCGCTCGAAGCGGCCGTACACCGGGGCGTCGAGCAGCCAGGCATGCCAGCGCCGCTTGAGCGCCGGGTTCTGCAGCGCGCGGCGCCAGGCAAACCAGGCCGCGATGACGATCAATGCCACATAGATGCCATAAGCACGCGTAAAGTTCGACACGGCCAGCATCATCATGGTCAACAGCGGCAGCTTCTGCTTGGTGTTGGCGAACACCGAAACGATCTGCGGCACCACATAGGTCAGCAGGAAGATCACGATCGCGAACGCCACCACGGTGACGATGGCCGGATAGGTGAACGCCAGGCGTACCCGCTGTACCAGCGCATTGCGGCGCTCGATATAGTCGGCCAGGCGCGCCAGCACGCGCGCCAGCTGGCCGATCTGCTCGCCGGACCCGACCAGTGCACGGTAGATTTCGGCGAAGTCGCGCGGATGACGCGCCAGCGCGCTTGAAAACGAGGCGCCACCCATGACTTCCGAGCGGATCGAGGCGATCAGGTCGCGCACGTAGGGACGTTCGGCCTGTTCGAGCAAGGCGGTGAACGCCTGCTCGAGCGGCAGGCCGGCTTCCAGCAGGCTGGCCAGCTGGCGCGTAAACAGCGCCAGCTCGACCTGCGACAGGCGCTCGCCGAAGCCGCGCGCCTTGGTCGCCCCGCTTTCGTCGACCTGGGCCGCGATGGTCTCGACGGTCAGGGGCGTCAGGCCCTGCAGGCGCAGGTCGGCGCGCGCCGCACGCGGACTGTCGGCGTTGAGCACGCCCTTGCGGGTGATGCCGCCGGTATCGACGGCTTCGTAGCGGAATGCCGGCATCGCTTAGTCCGCCTTCGTCACGCGCACCAGCTCGGCTTCGGTCGTGATGCCGTCGCGCACCCAGCGTTCGCCGTCCTCGCGCATCGTGTGCATGCCGGACTCCAGTGCGGTGTCGCGGATTTGCGCCTCGGACACCCGGTTGTGGATCTGCGCGCGGATCTTTTCGTTGGTCTCGAGCAGTTCGTAGACGCCGACCCGGCCGTGGTAGCCGGTGTGGCCGCAGCGCTCGCAGCCGACCGCGACCCACTGGCCGCCTTCCTGCTTTTTGCAGTGCGGGCATAGCTTGCGCACCAGGCGCTGCGCCATCACGCCCAGCAGCGAGGACGACAGCAGGAAGGGTTCGATGCCCATGTCGAGCAGACGTGTCACGGCCGAGGCCGCATCATTCGTGTGCAACGTCGCCAGCACCAAGTGACCGGTGAGCGAAGCCTGCACCGCGATCTGCGCGGTTTCGAGATCGCGGATCTCGCCGATCATGATCACGTCCGGGTCCTGGCGCAGGATCGCGCGCAGGGCCTTGCCGAAGGTCATGTCGATGCGGGCGTTGACCTGGGTCTGGCCGATGCCGTTGAGGTCGTATTCGATCGGGTCTTCCACCGTCATGATGTTGGTGGTGGACGCGTTCAGGCGCGACAGCGCGGCGTACAGCGTAGTGGTCTTACCGGAACCGGTCGGGCCAGTGACCAGCACGATGCCGTGCGGCTGGTTGATCAGCTTGTCGAACTGCGGCAGCAACTCGGGGCTCATGCCCAGGTGCGACAGGTCGAGGCGGCCGGCTTCCTTGTCGAGCAGACGCAGCACGGCGCGCTCGCCGTGGCCGGTCGGCAGCGTCGAGACGCGCACGTCGACCGGCTTGCCGCCGATGCGCAGCGTGATGCGGCCGTCCTGCGGCAGGCGCTTTTCGGCGATGTCGAGCTGCGACATGATCTTGATACGAGAGATCAGAGACGCGTGGATCGCCTTGCGTGGGCGCACGATGTCGCGCAGCGCGCCGTCGATGCGGAAGCGCACCACCGACGTCTGCTCGAACGGCTCGATGTGGATGTCGGAAGCGCCTTCGCGCAGCGACTGGGTCAGCAGCGCATTGATCATGCGGATCACGGGCGCATCGTCGGACGATTCCAGCAGGTCTTCGATGGCCGGCACGTCCTGCAACAGTTTGGTCAGATCGAGGTCGGTGTCGAACTCGTCGGCGACTTGCGAGGCGTCGCCGCCGGCGCCCTGGTAGGCTGCGGCGATGGCGGACTCGAGTTCGGCGCGCTCCATGCGGCGCAGGGCGATACGGCCGAAACGGCGCGAAACTTCCGCGATCGCGGCCGGTTTCGTTGCGTTAGAGACCATCACTTCGACGGCTTGCGCAGGGTCGCCGTTGGAACGCGCCAGCACGCCGTAATCGCGTGCGAATGCGTAGGGCAACAAGTTATTCATGTGTCTTCATCCTTTATCGATGCCGCCGCTCGCTGGTCTCGTTATTGACCGTAGCCCGATTGACCCTGTGGCTGGACCGGACGGAACTGTCCGACCGGCGGCTGTACCGGGTTGGTGGGCTGGACGACGTCGGAGCCGGTGGCGGCGCCCGGACGGGCGGCGGCCGGGGCCGGCGGCGGCATCTTGGCCATCGTGCGATCCGTCACCGGAGGCTGGCCATTCGTTAATGGGGGTAGTACGGGGGCGCCGAGGTTGGGCAGAATCGCGCTGCCACCCTGCGGCTGTTCCGTCACGCCGGCGGCGCGCATGTATTCATAGCGGTCCGCCGACAGGCTGTCGCTCTGCTCCTTGCTGCGCACCACGATCGGGCGCAGGAACACCATCAGGTTGCGCTTGGCGCGGTTGCGGGTCTTGTACTTGAACAGGTTGCCCAGGACCGGGATGGCGCTCAGGCCCGGCACGGCGTCCTGGTTCTCGTTCTCGTCGTCCGAAATCAGGCCACCCAGTACGACGACCTGGCCATTGTCGGCCAGGACCGTGTTTTCGATGGCGCGCACGGTGGTAATGATGCCACCCGAGTTGGACGGCACCGAGTTGTCGATGCCAGAGTTCTCGTGATAGATCGCCATCTTGATGGTGCCGCCTTCGGAGATCTGCGGGCGCACCTTCAGCAGCAGGCCGACGTCCTTGCGGTCGACGGTCTGGAACGGGTTGCTTGCACCGCTTGCGCCGGTCGTGAACGAGCCGGTGATGATCGGAATGTTTTGGCCCACCTTGATCGTCGCCAGTTCATTGTCCAGCGTAATGATATTCGGCGTCGATAAGATGTTGGCGTGTCCCGTACTTTCAAGGGCGCTGGCGATCGCGCCCAGGCCGAGCTCGCCGCCCACCTGCTTGAAGAGGCCGATCGACAGGCCGGTCGGGTTGGGGATGCCGGTGCCGCCGCTGGCAGCGCTCGCGGTGGAACCGCTCAGGCCGGTGGCCGCGGCGGTCGCCAGGTTGACGATGTTGCTGCTGGCGCCGCCGGTCGTGAACGACTGCAGGCCGCCGACGCGGTAGCTGCTGTTGGCGTTGCCGGTCAGGCCGACCCACTGCACGCCGAACTGCGCCGCATCGTTCGAGGTGACTTCGACCACCAGCGCCTCGATGTAGACCTGGGCGCGGCGCACGTCGAGCTGGTCGATGACCGAGCGCAGGTTGCGGTACACCGCGTCCGGCGCGGTGATGATCAGGCTGTTGGTGGACGCATCGGCCTGGATGAAGCCGGAACCTTGGCCGCCGCCGGCGCCATTGGCGGTCGCCTGGCCCTGCTGGCCAAAGGTGTTGCCGGTGCCGCCCGCGCCGATGCTGCTTTGCTGGCCCTGCTGGCCGCCCAGGCCGCCGCCGGCGCCGCCGGCGCCGGTATTGGTCGACTGGATCGAGCCACCCGCGGTGCCCTGCTGCTGCACCGGCACCGCCGATGAGTCCTGCGACACGACCGCGCGCAGCGTTTGGGCGACACGGCTGGCGTCGGCGTTTTTCAGGTAGACCACGTGAATGTTGCCGAGTTCCGTGGTCGCCTGGTCGAGCTTGGCGATCAGGCTCTTGGCCATGTTCGCGCGCGCGGCCGAGGGTGCGCGGATCACGACGGTATTCGTGCGCGAGTCGGCCAACACGGTGACGCGGCCGGCATCGCCGCCCGGGCTCGGCTCCATCAGGCGCGTGACCAGGTTGGCGACGTCGGCGGCGATGCCGTTACGGATCTGGACGACGTCGAGGTCGCTGGTGGCCGGGGCGTCGAGCGCGGCGATGATGCGCGACAGGCGGCGCAGGTTGTCGGCATAGTCGGTGATCACCAGGCTGTTGTTGCCCGGGTCGGCCATGATCGAGTTGTTGGGCGAGATCAAGGGGCGCAGCACCGCGGTCAGGTTGGCCGCCGATTCGTGCTGCAGGCGGTAGATCTGGGTCGCGATCTGGTCGCCGCGCGCCCTGGAACCGCTGACGCCGACCTGGGTCGGCGAGGATTGCAGCTTGGCTTCGGCTTCCGGCACCACCTTGGCGAAGCCGTCGCTGGTGACCACGGCGTAACCCTGCAGGCGCAGCTGCGACGTCAGCAGTTCGAAGGCCTGGGCCTTGCTCAAAGGGCGTTCCGAGACCAGGCTCAGCGTGCCCTTGACGCGCGGGTCGATGACGAAGGTCATGCCGGTGTAGTGGCCGACCGCCTTGATCACCGACTCCATGTCGGCGTTGACGAAGTTCAGTGCGGCGCCACCGTTCGTGGCCTGGGCTTGGGCGAAGGCGGGAATCGGCGGTACGGCCGCGGTGATGGCGCAGCACAGCATGGCGCCGGCCGCGATGCGGCGCAGCGCCGGGATTTGCAGGTTGCTACCTTGGTTTTTTTTCATCATCTGAACTCTAACGCGATTATGTTCTTGCCGTTCACCATGTGGCGCTGGCCCAGCAGGTTGAGCAGGTTGCCCAGCGTCTCTTCATATCCATCGCCCGCCGACGCCTGCCCGGAAAAATGCAGGCGCCCATTGTCCAGTCCACCCGTTCCCGACAGCAGCAGCGCGCCGCGCACCGTGCGCAGGACGACATCGGCGCGCTGGCCGCGCCAGTCCATCGCCATCTCGTAACTGCCCAGCGGTTTGATCGGGCTCATGCGCGATCCCATGTCGGTCAGCGACAGCACGGTGTGGCCATTGACCACCACCGCCTTGCCCTGGCGCGCGATGTCCAGCAAATTCCACGACAGCTTGATCGTCCCCGTCAGCGCCAGCGTGTTCAGCGGCGCGCCCAGGCCGGACAAGCCCTCGGCCGGCAACAGCAGCTGACCGGCGCTGACCTGCCACGCCGACAGGCCGCCGGTGATGCGCACCGGCTGCGCCAGCGCCTGATCGTTGGCGAGATCCATGTTGACCTGGCCCAGCAGCAGCAGCGGCGACAGGCGCCAGTTGAAGCGGCCCGGCAGCAGCGGCGTGACGGCCCCGCCCTCGCCCGCGGCGCCGCCCACAAAGGCTGAGCCGCGCCACAGCGTACCCTGCGCATCCCCGAGAGTCAAACGGCCGCCGGTCTGACGTTCGACCATCGGTCCGAGCCAGGCCGCAGGCAGGAAAGCCAGGATCGTCAGCACGACCGCCAGTGCGGTCAGGCCGGCCCAAAGCAGCAGGCGCTTCATCGGGCGCCGTCGTTGTTCTGGTGCAGCGTCAGGGTCGCGTCGACCTGGCCCGGCGTCGGCAGCGCGGTCACGACCGCGTCCTGCACCAGTACGCGGTTGCCGCGGCGCTGCTCGTCGAGCCAGGCGGTCAGGGTGGCGAACGACGCATTATTCAGCTGTAGCTTGATGTAGTCGTTGGCCACCGACAGCGATTGCGGATTCAAGCCGCGTCCGCTCAGGCTGGACGACACGGCATCGCGCGTCAGCGGCACGACCTGCACCGGTGGCGTATGCGCGAGACTGTTGGCTTCCTGCGCCATCGCCTGCAGCTCCGCGGCCTGCAGGCGCAGCTGCGGCACGCTGCGCGCCAGCTGGGCGCGGCCGCTGACGGCCGGATCGATCAGCAGCAGGTAGAGCACGGCCAACAACACGACGGCGCCGCCGACCGCCAGGAAGCGGCGTTCCTGCTCGGTACGCGCGAGCCAGAGCACGTTGGCGCGAGCGCGGTACTGGGCGATGGTGGTGGCGAAACTCATTGCTTGGCTCCTGTGCTGCGGATCACCCAGTTGCCCGGGGCGGTTTCTTGCAGGCTCAGCTTGCGTTCGGCCAACACGCCGCGCAATTGTGCGGCCATGCCGGGGTCGACAGTCTCCGGTTTGACTTTGACGGACAGCGCGCGTTCCCGATACTCAATTGACGCAATCCCGGGTTGACGTCCAAGACGGCGTGCTGCATCGCCGAAGGCGGCCGCGAGATAGGTGAATTCGTCGGGCGAAACATCGCCGGTGTTGGCGCGCGCGCTGGAAATGTTCTGGCGCATCTGCGCGACCGGGTCGATCACGGTCTGGCTCGGGTACACCGAGCGGAAGGTCTGGGTCATCGACTGGCGGATCGTATCGGACTGGTGGCGCAGGCGCAGCCAGTCGACGTTCAGGGCGACCACGTTGAGCACGAGCACCAGCCCTGCCAGCGTGATCGGCCAGCGCCAGCGGCGCCAGTCGCGCTGCGGCGCACCGGCCGCGCCCAGGCCGGCCACCAGGTCGACGGCGGTGCTGCGCGAACCGGCGATCCAGTGGCTCCAGTCATCGGCTTCGACGCTCACGCCGGGACCGGCTTCGGCCGACAGCGCCGCGTATTCGCCGACCTGGTTGGGCGGCACGTACAGCACCAGCAGCGCATCGCCGCTGAACGCGCGCGCGGTCTGCAGCACCACGGCCGGCGCGGCGTCGAGCGCCAGGCCGAAGCCCTGGTACAGGCCCTGGCGCAAGACCAGTTCGCTGCCAGAGACGGCGGCCGAGACGCTGCCCGGCTGCAGTGGCAGGCACAGCTGGGCCGGCACGGCGCTGACGCTGCGCGCGCCCTGCGCCAGCAGGCTGCGCACGATGTCCTCGAGCCAGGCGCGGTCGGCGACGGCGATCGGACGGGTCCCGTCCGGTTGCTGGGGCGCGGCGACCAGCACGCAGTCGTCCGGGTCGCCGAGGATGTGTTCTTCGACCAGGCCGGGCAAGGCGGCTTTCAGGCGCGCGCCGGTCAAGGGTGGCGCCAGCACCGATAGCAGGGTCACGTCGGCGCCGGCCAGCAGCAGCACGACGCGCCGGCTGGCGCCGACCAGGTCGCCGAGGTTGCGCAGCGGACCCTCGCCCTGCTGCTCGATGGCGCCGCCGTCGCTCACCTGGGCGAAGCGGCACAGCGCGTGCTCCCCTTCCGCGCGCGCGGGATGCCGAATATAAAGAGTAGTCAAACTGTCTCGCTTTCTCGATCTTGTCGTTCTAGTACTGACGCACCCATGCAACCGACGGCCCCCCACTGGCCATCATGTTCAGCGGACGGTGGACCAGCGCCTCGGCATCCAGCGCCGCACGGTCGAGCCGGATGCGGCTGTCGACCAGGAACCATTGGCTCTTCACGTCCGCCGAGTTGGGCGCCATGCCCGCCGTCTGCGACCCTACCTCGGTGTCGAAAGTCGGCTTGTCCGCCCATGGCGCCTGCTTGCGGCGCACGATCATCGTGTTGGCCGCCGACATCGACACGTTCGCCACCGCCGCCAGCACCTCGGCCGGGGCGGTGTTGACGTTGACCGGCGTGACCTCTGGCAACACGATCACGAAGGGGCGCAGGCGCTCGACCATCGCCGGTGTGAAGCCCGGCACCGCCAGCAAATCGTCCACCTGCAGCAGGCGCATCGGCACGCCGGTGACGCCGGTCGGCAGCACCAGGTTGCTGTTGGCGCCGCCCGAGCCGTTGCTGGCCGTGCCCATGCTGGCAATGCCGTTGTTCACACCGCCCCCAGAATCGTTGCCCGTATTGGTATTGGCGCCATTGGTATTGGTCGAGCTGGTATTACCTGAATTGCCGCCGCCATTGTTCGTGACGTTGCTCGGCAACGCCTGCGCCGGCAGGCTGAACGCCACCACGCTGGCCACGCGCTGCGCCAGCGACGGGTCGAGCTGCACGTTGCTCAGCAGGCGTTTGAACACGTCGAGCTGGTCGCCGTCGATGTTCTTGTAGTCTTGCGCGAGATTGCGCAAATTGTAACGCGAGCATGCGTCTGTAATATTACCGGACAGGGTCGCATTGAAATTTTCGCCTTCGATGCGTTCGCGCTCGATGTATTGGTCGAGACGGGTTTCGGCCAGCGGCGTGGCCCACACCTGGTCGAGCGAGGTGTAGCGCGGATGGTCCATCGCATCCTGGAACAGGACCAGGGTCGCCCAGTCGACCGCGCCGCGCAGGATCCAGCGCGTCTGCAGGTGCAAGCGCTGGTTTTCCATCGAACGCACTTCGACCTGCTGTTGCCAGAACAGGCTGGCGACGATCGAGATCGCCAGCGTGGTCAGCAGCAGCGCGGTCACGACGGCCACGCCGCGCTGGCGCTGCGGCCGCGGTCGGGTCGGTCGCATGGTCATGTGCCCCCCAGCAGAAAAGATTTGGTCAGTGTCACTTTCTGGCCACGCACTTGCAGCGCCACCAGCAGGCCGCTTGGATCGGCGGCGGCGGCCAACGCCGTGGCCACGGCATTCGGATTGCCGCTCTGGATCGCAGCGGCAGCCGCAGCCGCTGCGGCGACCGCGGCGGCGGTATTGCCCGCCGGAGCGCCGCCATTGTTCGCATTCGTGGTGTCGTCGGTGCCGGTGCCGGCCTGGCGCCACGCATTGTTCTGCCAGGTCGAGATCTGCATGCCGGCCACGCCGGTCTGCAGCACCACCGCGCCGCTGGTGTCGGTGTCGCTGACCTCGGACTGCCACAGCGCGTCGAGCTGGGCCATGTCGCGCGTTGGGCTCGATTCGCGCCGCACCAGCGTGCCGTTGACGATGCGATAAGCAACTACCTGCAGGCGCGACGGCTGGTTGTCGGCGAAGACTTCGCGCACCAGCGTGAAGCGCCCCGGGCCGGCCAGCAGATACGGGCGCTGGTCGATCACGTCGCGCAGGGCGATGTGTTCGCAATCGCTCTGCATCTGGGCGAAGGCCAGCTGCATGCCACGCGTGGTTTCCATCTGTTCGGTAAGCGCCGCGCGCGCACGCACGATGCCGTCCAGGCCGCGCCAGCCGAGCACCGCGACGATGGCCAGGATGCTGATCGCGACCAGCAGTTCGACCAGCGTGAAGCCGCGCCGGCGCACGCGTACGTGGGAAAGACGCATCGTCATCGCTGCCTCAGCACGAGTTGCACCAGCTTGACGATCTGGCGATTGGGCCGCTCGATGTCGAACACCGAAACCTCGACCCGGCGCAAGCGCGGATTCGGGCTGGCGATCACCTCTTCCTGGCAGACCAGGTGCAGGTCGCCCTGCGGGCAATCGAAGCTGTGCTTGCCGATGTCGGGGAACTCCTTGCCCAGGCGGATCTGCACCAGGCGGTTTTCCGCCGACCAGGTCGCCATCATGTTGGTGCGCAGGCCGGCGCTGTTGGAGGTCAGGCTGCCGACCGCACGCAGGCCGGCGCCCAGCGCGGTGCCGACGATGACCAGGGCCACCAGCACTTCGAGCAGGGTAAAGCCGCGCTGTCTCATGTCATTCAACCGTGAAATGCCCGACGCCGTCGGCCTCGATTGCCACCTGATAGCCGCCGTTGGCCAACGTCAAGGTAAACGGCTTGTCGACCGGTTCGCGCCCAAAAGTGATGCGCAGCGGATCGATGGTGCCGGCATTCGCGGGATTGAGCAGCAGGGTCAGCGGCGCATTCTTGAAGGCGCGCTCGCGCAGCACATCGTCGTTGGTGATCAGGTCCCAGCGCGTTTCGTTACGCACCAGGAAGTGGTAGCGCTCCTGCGTCGCCTCGAAGGTGATCGGGCGGTTGCGCACGATCGCTTCGTCGCGCGCCAGCTGCAGCAGCAGCGACAGGCGGCGGGCCTCGGCCTGCAGGTCCTGGCGCGGACTCGGCAGGACATTGACCGACACCATCCCCAGCGTGATGCCGATGATGACCATCACGACCATGATCTCCACCAAAGTGAAGCCGCGTTCGGCCGGCGCACCCGGACGGCGCAGCGGCCGGCGCGGCGCACCGCGCACGTGATCGGTCATCGGGATGAGAGCTCCGTGATTACTTGTTTTCGTCCCAGGAACCGATGTCGGCATCTTCGCCGCTGCCGCCCGGCTGGCCGTCGGCGCCCAGCGAGAGCACGTCGAATTCGGCGCCGTGCAGGCTCGGGTTCAGGTACTGGTAAGGATTGCCCCACGGGTCCTTCGGCAGCTTGGGCAGGTAACCGCCCTCTTTCCAGCCGTTGGCGGCCGGGCCGCTGGTCGGCTTCTGGACCAGCGCCTGCAGGCCCTGCTCGGTGGTCGGATAGCGCTGGTTGTCGAGCTTGTACAGCTGGAGCGCCTGCTGGATCGCCGCGATGTCGGTGCGGGCGGCGGTCACGCGCGCCTCGCCGGTACGACCGAGCAGCTTGGGCACAACCAGCGCGCCGAGGATGCCGATGATGACCACGACGACCATGATCTCGACCAGCGTGAAACCACGCTGACGGCGCTGCTGGGCCAAACGATGCGAAATATTCTGCATAACGGTGTAATGATGATTGGGCGAAAGAATTTGGAACAGCCTAGTATAAGGCCGGATGAGCGAAAAACGTCAAAAGGAATTTTTCAATTGTAAGATAGCCCGCCGCTGAAAGCACTGCTTGCCAACGTGCCATGCATAGCCCGGAAATGGCCATTCTAGACCAGTGCGCCCCGCACCGCACCTCTTGCCGATCTAGCCAAATTGACGCAGATCAAGTACGCCGGGCGCATACCGGGCAGGCAGGATTACGTGCGATGCCGATGTCGGTCCACTCCATCGCGCGCCCGTCCAGCATCAGCAGGCGTCCGGCGATCGGGCGCCCGGCGCCGCTGAGCAGCTTCAGGGCTTCGGTCGCCTGCATGGCGCCGACGACGCCGACCAGCGGCGCGAACACGCCCATCGTGCTGCAGGCGACTTCCTCGAACTGGCTGTCGGCGGGAAACAGGCAGGCATAGCAGGGAGAGGCGGCATCGCGCACGTCGAACACCGACAACTGACCATCGAAGCGGATCACGGCGCCGGACACCAGCGGCACGCGCGCGTGTACGCAAGCGCGGTTGACCGCATGCCGAGTCGCGAAATTGTCGCTGCAATCTAATACGACATCGGCCGCGCCGACAAGTTCCGCCAATCGTGCAGCCTCAACGCGTTCGCGCAGCGCCGTCACCGTGATCTCGGGATTGATTTGCAGCAGCGCCTCGCGGCCGGACTCGACCTTGGCCATGCCGACGCGCGCCGTGGTATGCATCACCTGGCGCTGCAGGTTGGTCAGATCGACCACGTCATCGTCGACCAGGGTGATGCGGCCGACGCCGCTGGCGGCCAGGTACAGCGCCGCCGGCGAGCCGAGGCCACCGGCGCCGATGATCAGCGCATGCGCATCGAGCACACGCGCCTGGCCCTCGATGCCGACTTCGTCGAGCAGAATATGGCGCGAATAGCGCAGCAACTGCTGATCGTTCACAGGAATGCCGGCATCACTTCTTGACGCCGTCCTTGACCTGCTCGGGCGGCTTCTGGTCCGCACCAGGCAGGTTGGCCGGGGCCGGCTTGTCCAGGTCCGGATCCGGCTTGGCCACGCGCACCGGCAAGCCCTTGAAATGGTTGATTGCCTGGGCCAGCTGAAAGTCGTCCTTGCCGCCGAACTCGGGCGGACGGGTGTTCTTCATCATGGCGACGGCGCGCTGCTCTGCTTCGAGTTCGTCGCGCCGCGCCTTGGCCGAGGTGGCGCCGTTCTTGGCTTCGCCTTCGTTTGACAGGTGATGGTCGAGGTCGGCTTCGCGCACGGTCAGCGCATTCAGGCCGTCGCCTTCCGGCGTCTCGTCGACCTTGATGTCGGGCACGATGCCGAGCGCCTGGATCGAGCGTCCCTTGGGCGTGTAATAGCGCGCCGTGGTCAGCTTGACCGCGGTGTCCGGCGTCAGCTGGCGCAGCGTCTGCACCGAGCCCTTGCCGAAGGTCTGGCTACCCAGCACGACGGCGCGCTTGTAGTCCTGCAGTGCACCGGCGACGATTTCCGAGGCCGAGGCCGAGCCGGTGTTGACCAGCACCACCATCGGCACTGTCTTGAGCGCGGCCGGCAGCTTGGCGAGCGGATCGGCGCCCGGTTTGACGGCATAGAATTCGCGCCGGCCATAAAAGGTTTCGTTGGAATCTGCCAGCTGCCCCTTGGTCGAGACGATCACGTCGTTCTGCGGCAGGAACGCGGCCGACACGCCGATCGCGCTCGGCAGCAAGCCGCCCGGATCGTTGCGCAGGTCGAGCACCAGGCCTTTGACGTTCGGGTTCTGCGCATACAAACCCTTGAGCTTGTCGGCCATCTCGTCCAGCGTCTCTTCCTGGAACTGGTTGATGCGGATCCAGACATAGCCCGGTTCGATGATCTTGGCCTTGACGCTGGCCACCTTGATCTCTTCGCGCTCGACCGGGATCACCCAGGGGGCGTCGGCGCCACGGCGCGCAATGGTCAGCATCACCTTGCTGTGCGGTTCGCCGCGCATGCGCTTGATGGCGTCGTCCATCGACAGGCCCTTGACCGGCACGTTGTCGATGCGAGTGATCAAGTCGCCGGCGCGGATGCCGGCGCGGAACGCGGGCGTGTCTTCGATCGGCGAGACGATCTTGACGTAGCCGTCTTCCATGCCGACTTCGACGCCGATGCCGACGAACTTGCCCTCGACGGTCTCGCGCATTTCCGCGAAGTCCTTTTCGTCGAGATAGACCGAATGCGGGTCGAGCGAGGACACCATGCCGGCGATCGCTTCCGACAGCAGTTTCTTGTCCTGCACGGGCTCGACGTAATCGCTTTTGATCAGGGCATACACATCGGCCAGCTGGCGCAGCTCATCGAGCGGCAACGGTGCGGTGCTGGCGGGCGCGTCCTTCTGCGCCAGCGCAGAGAACTGCACCGACGCAGCCACACCGGCGATCATGCCGACGCCGATCAGACCGATGTTCTTGAGTTTGTTGCCCATGTTGTTCCTGTCAGCTTGCCCGCTAGAATCGTACCCAGCCAGTTGGGTCGAAGGGTTTACCCAGATGCCTGAGCTCAAAGTATAGCCCCGATTCTTCGTTACCGCCGGTATTGCCGGCGTTGGCAATCACTTCGCCGGGCTTGACCGCATCACCGACTTGTTTGATCAGCGTCTGGTTGCTTCCGTAGATCGACAGGTACTCGCCACCGTGGTTGACGATGATCAGGTTGCCGTAGCCGCGCATCCAGTTTGCGAACACGACGCGGCCAGCGGCGACCGCACGCACGTCGGTGCCTTCGGGGGCTTTGATGAACATGCCGCGCCAGGTCGGGCCATCGCCGCGCTTGGCGCCGAAACGCGCCGCGACCCTGCCGGCGATCGGCGCAGGTAAACGTCCGCGCAGGCTCTCGAAGGCGCCGCTCGGCAGGTCGGAAGCGAGCGCGGTGTCGGCGCTGCGCGGCGGCGGCGCTTCCGGTTTCGTTTCCGCGACACGCGGCTCGTCCTGCACCGGCGCGGGCAGCGGTTTCATCGGCTTGCCGGTCCGGGCCGCTTCGCGCGCCAGGCGCTCACGCTCGGCTTGCCGTGCCTTGGCCTGGGCCAATGCCCGCGCCTTCGCCTCGGCCGCGGCCTTGGCGCGCGCCGCGGCGAGCTCTTGTTGGCGCTTGCGCTCGCGCGCCGCGGCCAGTTCCTGCTCGCGGATGATGCGCGTCAAGTTGTCGACCAGGCTGCTCATGCGCTGTTCGTCGCGCTCCAGGTTGGTCGCCTGCTTGCGCTGGTCGACCAGCTTGCTCGACAGGCTGGCCAGCAAGGTCGCGCGCTTGGCTTTTTCCTTTTCCAACGTGGTTTTCTGGTCGCGCTGCTCCTGGGCGATCTCTTCCAGTTCGTCCTTGGCGTTCTCGGTCTGCGCATGGTTCGCCTCGACCGCGGCCAGGTTGCCGCGCAAGGAAGTGAGCAGCTTGGCCTGGGCTTGCGACACGTAGGCCATCATCTGCAGGTCGCGGTTGATGCGGTTCGGATTGTCGCCCGACAGCAGCAGCTTGATGCGGTCCTCGTTGCCGGCGACATAGTGCTCGCGCAATAGCTTGGCCAGTTGCTGCTTTTGCGCGGCGATGGTGTTGCCCAGTCTTTCCTGCTCGGTGGCCAGATCCTGCAGCTTGGCATTGGTTGCCGACTGCTCTTGCGCCAGATCACGCAGCGAACGATTGGCGTTCGAGATCGCTTCTTCGGAATCAGCCAGCTCGTCGGCGGCGTCTTCCTTTTCGCTCTCGGTGCGGCTGATGTCCTTTTTGAGGGCGCTGAGCTTTTGCTGGATGCCGGCGCGTTCCGCCTCGGCGGCCGCTTTCTGCTTGCTGCGCTCGGTCGGACGCGACGCCGATGGCGCGGCAAAGCCGGCCTCGGCCGCGCCGAATGCGAGGATCAGCGCCAGCACGCCGCACAACAGCTTGCCGGCGGTGTTGACGCCGCCGGTCTTGTTACTTCCAGGGAATCGCAAGACTTACTTCGCCTTCCCTTGGTTGGCCACGGCGGCCATGGCGGCCGCGATCGCGTCCTGGTCGCCCAGGTAGTAGTTGCGGATCGGCTTCAGGTTTTCGTCCAGCTCGTACACCAGCGGCGTACCGTTCGGGATGTTCAGGCCGACGATGTCGCTGTCGCTGATGTTGTCCAGCATTTTGATCAACGCGCGCAGGCTGTTGCCGTGGGCCGAGATCAGGATCTTCTTGCCGGCGCGGATGGCCGGGGCGATTTCTTCGTCCCAGGCGGGCACCACGCGCGCCACGGTGTCCTTCAGGCATTCAGTCAGCGGGATCTGAGCCTTGTCCAAGCCGGCGTAGCGCGGGTCGTTGAACGAAGTGCGCGGATCGTTGTCTTCCAGCGCGGGCGGCGGCGTGTCGTAGCTGCGGCGCCAGACCAGTACCTGCTCGTCGCCGAACTTGGCGGCGGTCTCCCCCTTGTCCAGGCCTTGCAGCGCGCCGTAGTGACGCTCGTTCAGGCGCCAGTCGTTCTTGACCGGCAGCCACATCATGTCCATCTCGTCCATCGCCAGCCACAAGGTGCGGATCGCGCGCTTCAGGACCGAAGTGTAGGCCAGGTCGAAGGTAAAACCGGCTTCGCGCAGCAGGCGACCGGCGGTCTTGGCTTCGCCCACGCCTTTTTCGGTCAGGTCGACGTCGGTCCAGCCAGTAAAACGGTTTTCCAGATTCCAGGTGGACTCGCCGTGGCGCATGAATACGATTTTGTACATAAGCTCTTCTTGGAAATAGTGTGTGAGGCTCTCCGCGCAAACCCAGCGGCGGCTTTTTGGCGGTACCGAATACCGATCCCGGCTTCTATTTTATAATGCGATGATTCAGTTCAACCAACGGAACCTTCGTGAATTTCATCCTCGACCATCTTCTTACTGTTGCGATCGCCGTGATCTCCGGTGCAGCGCTGCTGATCCCGGCCATGATGCCGCGCGGCCGCCAGGCCACGCCCTTCCAGGCCACCCAGATGATCAACCGTGGCAAGAGCACCGCCGTGGTCGATGTGCGCAGCGCCGACGAATTTGCAGCCGGCCACCTGCGCGACGCGAAAAATATTCCGCTGGCAGACTTGTCCAATCGCATCGGCGAACTCGACAAGTCGCGAGTGAAGACCGTGATCGTGGTCTGCCAGAGCGGCGCCCGGGCCGACAAGGCAGCGCGCCAGTTGAAAACGGCAGGCTTCGAAGATATCTATAGCCTCGAGGGCGGCATGACGGCCTGGTCGGCTGCTGGTCTGCCCGTGAGCAAATAACCCGAACTTGAAGGAGTCTGTCATGACAGCCCATGTTGTCCTGTACCATACCGCCAGCTGCCCGTACTGCGTGCGCGCCGAGCGCCTGCTGGAAGCCAAAGGCGTCACCGGCATCGAGCGCATTCGCGTCGACCTCGATCCCGAGCAGCGCGCCATCATGATGCAGCGCACCGGCCGCCGCACAGTGCCGCAAATCTACGTGGGCGAGACCCACGTCGGCGGCTTCGACGACCTGTACGCGCTCGACCAGGCCGGCCGCCTGGATCCGCTGCTCAAAGGCGACAACGCGTAACGTTGCGTGCATTGTTTGCGCGTGCCGGCTGCGCCGGTGCACGATTCATGCAGGTTTGACAGGGCGCTCGCCGCAATGCTATTACAACCGAATTGGTTTTGATACAATGGCCCGCGCCTTGACTCAGACGGCCTCGCCGTCTTCACATAATTAACGAAAGCGTTCCATGGCTGACGAAAACCTGCAACCCGTATTCCAAATTCAGCGCGTCTATCTGAAAGATATGTCGCTGGAGCAACCGAATTCCCCGGCAATTTTCCTGGAGCAGGAAGCCCCGACGATCGAAGTGTCGCTGGACGTCGGCGCTGAGAGCGTTGCCGACGGCATCTACGAATCGACCGTGACCATCACCGTGACCGCCAAGGTCAAGGACAAGGTTGCCTTCCTGGTCGAAGGCAAGCAGGCCGGCATCTTCGAAGCCCGCAACATCCCGGCTGAGCAGATGGATCCGCTGCTGGGCATCGGCTGCCCGAACATCATCTATCCTTACCTGCGCGGCAACATCGCCGACCTGATCACCCGTGCCGGCTTCCCCCCGGTCCACCTGGCAGAGATCAACTTCGAGGTGTTCTACCAGCAGCGCCTCCAGGCGCAGCAGCAAAACGCCGGCGCACCGTCGGTCCAGTAATACTTAGAAATATCCTAGGCGCCTGGTCCGGTCCAACCGGACCAGGCAGCTTTCTCCCGTAGTTCTTCTTTGCCTTTCGGCTGCGCTGCTTTGCAAAGACCTGCCATGCGTTTCGCCCGTCCCCTCATCGTTTGCCTTCTGTCGCTGGCCTGTTGCGCCGCGCAAGCGTTCGACTTCAAGACGGTAGGCGCCCATTCCGTGATCCTGTACGACGCCCCTTCCGTCAAAGGCGGCAAGCTGTTCATCGCTCCGAGCGGCATGCCGGTCGAGGTGCTGCTCAGCTACGGCGACTGGGTCAAGGTCCGCGACGCCGCCGGTGACATGGCCTGGACCGAAGCCAAAGGGCTGTCCAGCCGCCGCAACGTGATCGTGCGCGCACCGTCCACGCGCATGCGCGCGAGCCCCGACGAGGCCGCGCCGACACTGCTGATCGTCGACCGCAACGTCCTGCTCGAGCTGGTCGATCCGGAAGCCGGCGCCTGGGTGCGCGTGCGCCACCGCGATGGCGTCAGCGGCTATGTCAGGGCATCCGACGTCTGGGGCATCTAGCCCATCTTCCCATGCACGAAGCTAAACAAGCACAGAACATCACCGTCCTCGGCGCCGGCGCCTGGGGCACCGCCGTCGCGATCGCGCTGGCGGCACGCCACGACGTCCTGCTGTGGGGCCGCAATCCGGACCAGATGAAGGCGTCCGCCGACGCCGGCGAAAACCTCGCCTACCTGCCCGGTTTTCCGTTTCCCGCCGGCTTGCAAGTCACGGCCGATTTCGAGCAGGCCCTGGCCCACGTCACCGATGCCGATGCGGGCGCGACGCCGCTCTTGATCGCGGCCTGCCCGGTGGCCGGATTGCGTCCGCTGCTCGAGCAATTGAAGATGAGAGGCCGCGCGATTCCCAACATCGTCTGGCTGTGCAAGGGATTTGAATACGATACCGGCCTGCTGCCGCACCAGGTGGTGCGCGCGGTGCTCGGCGACGCCGTCGCCGGCGCGGCCCTGTCCGGCCCGTCGTTCGCGCAGGAAGTGGCGCGCGGGCTGCCGTGTGCGCTGACCGTGGCGTCGGAATCGAGCGAACTGCGCGAACGCGTGGTGTCGCTGGTGCACGGCAATAACATTCGCGTGTATGCCTGCAACGACATGGTCGGCGTCGAAGTCGGCGGTGCCGTCAAAAATATCCTCGCGATCGCCACCGGTGCGGCCGATGGCCTCGGCCTGGGCCTGAACGCGCGCGCCGCGCTGATCACGCGCGGCCTGGCGGAAATCACGCGCCTGGGTCTGGCGCTGGGCGGCCAGGCCGGCACCTTCATGGGGCTGACCGGCATGGGCGACCTGATTCTCACCTGCACCGGCGACTTGTCGCGCAACCGCCGGGTTGGCTTGGCGCTGGCACAGGGCAAGCCGCTCGATACCATCGTCAAGGAACTCGGTCACGTTGCCGAAGGCGTGCCGTGCGCCAAGGCCGTGCGCGATTTATCAAAGCGGCTCGGCGTCGACATGCCGATCACCCATGCGGTGGCCGGCGTACTGTTCGACGGCGATTCCGCCCCGGACATGGTAGCCCGCCTGCTCGCGCGCGATCCGCGCAACGAGCTGGCCTGAGATCGTTTTACGCCGCCGACGTGTTCGGCTTGTGGGTCGGACCGCCGCCGTTGTCGCCCGGATGCAGCAAGATGGTCATCAGCGCGACCGCATCCTGGTTGGCGCGGATCGCGTGCGGTTCGCCGGCGGCCAGGTAGACCATTTCGTTCGGCTGCAGCACGGTGGTTTTGCCGTGCGCGTCGAACGCGATCTCGCCTTCCAGGCACAACAAGGTCATTTCGCCCTCGACGTAGTGCTCCGGCATCGGCTTTTCCTTGGGCAGCACGAGCCGGATCAGCTCCATGTGATCGGTCTTGATCAGCGCGATCGACGTGAAGTTGGCGATGTCGTCCTCGCCGCGGCGCAGTTCGATCCGTTCACCGGAACGTGCGTGTTGTAATGCCATACTTTCTCTCCTGTGGTAAGGGGCTCATAAACCTACTGCGCGTTGCATTTTCGGCTTGCGATGCTCGCCGTACCGTAAGTACGGCTGCGCTTCTCAGCCGAAACTGCGGCCGCACGCTACGGTTTCTGAGCTCCTTCTACTTCATATCTCTTCATGGGTTTCAGGCACGCTGCGCAGCCAGGTGACCAGCGCGAACGCATCCTTGAAGCCTTGCGCGAGCTGCGGCACCAGTTTATCCGGCGCATTCAGGTCGAGCGGCGCCTCTTTCCAGACGAAATAACTTTTCAGCTTCAGGTAATCGATCAGCGGGTGTTCCGGATCGAAGCCTTTCGGTGGGCGCTGCAGTTTTCCCTCGTCATGGCGCAGGTCGCCGTAGGTCTCGCGCAGATGTTTATTCTTCAACATTTTGGCAAAACCTGTCGCATCGTTGACAACGTGCTCGCGGATCGCTTTCAGGCGCGGCGCTGGTGGCAGATATTCGCCGGCCCCGAACAGCAGCGTGCCGTTGGCTTCGATGTGAAAATAATAGGTCGGCCCGGCGCCCGCGCTCGGACGGCGCTTGTCGCCCGGCGCGATGCCCGCCGAGAAATGCGTTTTATACGGCGTTTTGTCGTTGGCGAAGCGGGTGTCGCGCTGGAAGCGGAACATCGCCTTTTTCGGGTTGCAGGCACCCACGGCCGGGTCGAACTTACCGAGCTCGCGGATCAGGGCGGCCAGCACATCGGCGAATTCGCTGCGGAGTATGTCGTAGCGCGGTTTGTTCCACAAAAACCAGGGACGGTTGTTGTTCTCTTTGAGTTCGCTCAGGAATTGCGTGAGGTCGTGCAGGTGCATGGGCTTCCGATACAAGTTATGGGGTCTGGCGCGGGCGCCGGCCAATCGTCACGTCGAGCGTGGACTCGTGGTTCTTGCGCATCACGGTCAGCCTGGCCTTGTCGCCGGGCGGCAACGCGGCAATAAAATTCATCATGTCGCTGGTGCTGGTGACCTTCTTGCCCTGCACCGACATCAGGATGTCGCCCGGACGCATGCCGGCGCGGTCGGCTGGTCCGCCACGCACCACGCCGGCGATGATCGCGCCATGATCGCGGCCCAGGCCGAAATTGTCGGCCAGCTCGGGTGTGATGTCCTGCGATTCCACGCCGATCCAGCCGCGCACCACCTGGCCGTGCTGGACGATCGAATCGAGCACCGTCTTGGCGGTCGAGACCGGAATCGCGAAGCCGATGCCGACCGAGCCGCCGGTCTGCGAATAGATCGCCGAATTAATCCCGAGCAGGTTGCCACGCGTATCGACCAGTGCCCCGCCCGAGTTGCCGAAGTTGATCGCGGCGTCGGTCTGGATGAAATTTTCGAAATGATTGATGTGCAGGTTGTTGCGGCCCAGCGCGGAGATGATGCCCAGCGTGACGGTCTGGCCGACGCCGAATGGGTTGCCGATCGCCAGCACGACGTCACCGACACGCGCCTTGTCCGGATCGCCCAGCACGATCACCGGCAGGTTTTTCTCCTTGATGCGAATCACGGCCAGGTCGGTTTCGGGATCGATGCCGACCATGCTGGCGGGCGCCTTGCGGCCATCGGCCAGGCCGACTTCGATTTCGTCGGCGCCTTCAACCACATGGAAATTGGTGAGGATATACCCATCGCCGCTGACGATCACGCCCGAGCCGAGGCTGGCCATTTGCTCCTGCGGCGGCATCTTGTCGCCGAAAAAGCGCTTGAAAAACGGATCTTTCAAGAGCGGATGCGCCTCGTGCATCGCTTTGCTGGTCAGGATGTTGACCACAGCCGGCATGGCGCGGCCGGCGGCGTCGCGGTAGCTGCCCGGCGCCGCCAAGCTGGTCGGCGCCTGCAGCATCGGCACCGAATGGTCCGGCCCGATGCCGACCGGCACCGGCGCGCGTCCCAACCACGCCGGCCGCAAGGCCGCGATCACGACATAGATGCCGAGCGCGATCGTGACGGTTTGCGCGAACAGGAGCCAGAAACGGCGCATGGAAGTCGACCGGCTAGCGGTTTTTCAGGGAATCGCGGATCTCACGCAGCAGTACGATGTCTTCCGGCGTAGGCGCTGGCGCGGCCGGGGCCTCGTCCTTGTTGTTGAACGGGCTGCGCAACCGGTTCATCAGCCGCACCATCTGGAAGATGACAAAGGCGAGGATCAGGAAGTTCAACAAGATGGTCAGGAAATTCCCGTAGGCCAGTACGGCCCCGGCCTTCTTGGCTTCGGCCAGCGGCAAGCCGTAGTGCTGGCCGTTGAGCGGGATGTAATAGTTGGCAAAGTCGAGGCCGCCGAACAGCTTGCCGACCGGCGGCATGATCACGTCCTGCACCAGCGAATCGACGATGCGCCCGAACGCGCCGCCGATGATCACGCCGACCGCCAGGTCGACCACGTTGCCCTTCATCGCGAACTTCTTGAATTCTTCCAGCATCGCCATCCGCTGCTCCTTATCGTATTGTACACACCGCAGTCGATGATACAGGAAAGCCGTCCAATTCCGCCCGAGCGAACACGGCGGGTAATTCGGCTCACAAATGCAAAACGCATGTTTGGAAAGGCTCATAAGTGTGGGTACATTTTTTCTTTAATTTGCAAAACTGTTCACATATAATCGACTGTTGCATAAAAGGCTTTTCCTCCTTTGCAACGTATTGCATTGCAACATTTCGCGTTTCGCTTTTGACGAATGGAGTTGGTATGAGTAATGAGAAGCGGGTCGATTCAGGCCGGCGAGGCTTGCTCGTGGCTACATGCGCGGCGGGTGGCGTTGTCGGTGTTTCAACGGCCGGGGTCCTGGTAAGTACCTTACAGCCCTCCGAACGAGCAAAAGCGGCCGGCGCCCCGGTCGAGGTAGACATCTCCGACGTCAAGCCAGGCGAACTGAAAGTGGTGGAATGGCGCGGCAAACCGGTCTGGATCCTGCGCCGGACACCGGAAATGCTGGCCACGCTGCCGAAAAACGATGCCGAACTGGCGGATCCGAATTCCGACAAGCCTTACCAGCTCCCGATGCCGGAATACGCGAAAAACGAATTCCGCGCGCGCAAGGAGCACAAGGACGTGCTGGTCGCGGTCGGCATCTGCACCCACCTGGGCTGCTCGCCGTCGGCGCGCTTCGCCGAAGGCCCGCAGCCGAACCTGCCGGACGACTGGCGCGGCGGCTTTCTCTGCCCCTGCCATGGTTCCACCTTCGACTTGTCGGCGCGCGTGTTCAAGAACAAGCCGGCGCCGCAGAACCTCGATGTGCCGCCATACATGTTCCTGGCCGATAACAAGATCGTGATCGGCAAAGACGAAAAAGGGGAGGCGTAAATGGGCGCAGCGTTCAAGGAAACCAAACTCCCCGCCGACGCGCCGAAAAGCCAGAAGGCGCTAGCCTGGGTCGACGACCGTTTTCCACTCTCCAAACTGTGGAACGACCAGTGGGGCAAGTACCACGCTCCGAAAAACTTCAATATCTGGTACCTGTTCGGCTCGCTGGCGATGCTGATCCTGGTGCTGCAGATCGTCACCGGCATCTTCCTGACGATGTACTACAAGCCGGACGCCAGTCTCGCATTCTATTCGGTCGAAACCAACATCATGCGTGACGTGTCGTGGGGCTGGCTGGTGCGCTACATGCACTCGACCGGCGCCTCGGCCTTCTTCATCGTCGTCTACCTGCACATGACGCGCGGCCTGCTCTACGGCTCGTATCGCAAGCCGCGCGAGCTGATCTGGCTGTTCGGCTTCGCGATCTTCCTGTGCCTGATGGCCGAAGCCTTTTTCGGCTACCTGCTGCCGTGGGGCCAGATGTCGTTCTGGGGCGCCCAGGTGATCGTCAACCTATTCAGTGCAATTCCCGGCATCGGTCCCGACCTGTCGCTGTGGATCCGCGGCGATTACGTGGTCTCGGATGCGACCCTGAACCGCTTCTTCGCCTTCCACGTGATCGCGATCCCGCTGGTGCTGCTGGGCCTGGTCGCGGCGCACCTGGTGGCGCTGCACGAAGTCGGTTCGAGCAACCCGGACGGCATCGAGGTCAAGGAAAACCTCGGCCCGGACGGCCACGGCGTCGACACGATCCCTTCGCATCCCTACTACACTACCAAGGACCTGTTCGGTGTCTCGTGCTTCCTGCTGATCTACAGCGCCGTCGTGTTCTTCGCGCCGGAAATGGGCGGCTTCTTCCTGGAGTACAACAACTTCTTGCCGGCCGATTCGCTCAAGACGCCGCCGCACATCGCCCCGACCTGGTACTTCACGCCGTTTTACTCGGTGCTGCGCGCCACCACCTCCGACTTCATGTGGGTCGTGATGGCCGGCCTGGCCGCCTACGTCGTGTTCATCTGGCTGCGCTCGCGCCTGTCCTATAAAACCAAGATCGCGGTGACGGTGGTCGCCATCCTGGCCGAGATCGGTATGCTGCCGCAGGTGCTGGACGCGAAGTTCTGGGGCGTGGTGCTGTTCGGCTCGGCGGTGATCATCCTGGCCCTGATGCCGTGGCTGGACAAATCGCCGGTCAAGTCGATTCGCTACCGCCCGACCTGGCACCGCTACGTGTACGGCGTGTTTTTCCTGTCCTTCGTGGTGCTCGGCTACCTCGGCACTCAGCTGCCGACCCCGGCCTACACGCTGGTCTCGCAGCTGTGCACGCTGCTGTACTTCAGCTTCTTCCTGCTGATGCCATGGTGGAGCACGATGGGCCGCTTCAAGCCGGTTCCGAACCGCGTCACCTTCACCCCGCACTGATCCCGCCGCCAAAGGATAACCATGATGTCTGCAAAAAAATTGCTCGCAATCTTGGCCTTGCTGCCGGGATTCGCGTTCGCCAACGAAGGCGGTTTCCAGCTCGACCGCGCGCCGGAACGCACGGACATTGGGTCCCTGCAAAACGGCGCCAAGTTGTTTGTGAACTACTGCTTGAACTGTCATTCGGCATCGGCGATGCGCTACAATCGCCTGCGGGATCTGGGCTTGAATGAAGACCAGATCAAGAACAACCTGCTGTTCTCGGGAGAGAAAGTGGGCGACCTGATGAACGTTGCGCTGCGTCCGGCGGACGCGAAAGCCTGGTTCGGCGCGGTGCCGCCGGACCTGTCGGTACTCACGCGCGCGCGTGCGTCCAGCGCCGGTTCAGGCGCCGACTACATCTATACCTATCTGCGGACCTTCTACAAGGACGACACCCGCCCGACCGGCTGGAACAACATGGTCGTGCCGAACGTCGCCATGCCGCACGTGCTATGGCAACTGCAGGGCGTGCGCACGGCCAAGATGGTCGATGAAGCCGATCCGCACGAACCCGGCAAGAAGATCCATCGCTTCGACGGCTTCGAGCAGGTCAGCAAGGGCAGCTTGACGCCGGCGCAGTTCGACGAACAGGTCGCCGACCTGGTCGCCTACATGGATTGGATGTCCGAGCCGGCACGCGAGACACGCAAGCGCCTGGGTGTCGTTGTGTTGATTTTTCTTACGTTTTTCGTGTTTTTAGCGTGGCGTTTGAATGCTTCGTATTGGAAAGACGTAAAGTGATTTGATTGCCCGGTTATAATGCGGGCAATATTATCTTGGGGTGAGCCGTCGGCTGCACCCCTTTGTTTCTTGAAGGAACTATAAACCATGATGGTTCTCTATTCCGGCACCACGTGCCCGTTCTCCCAGCGCTGCCGCCTGGTCCTGTTCGAAAAGGGCATGGATTTCGAGGTGCGCGACGTGGACCTGTTTAACAAGCCCGAAGACATCTCGACGATGAACCCGTACGGCCAGGTGCCGATCCTGGTCGAGCGCGAGCTGATTCTGTACGAATCGAACATCATCAACGAGTACATTGATGAGCGCTTCCCGCACCCGCAGCTGATGCCGGCCGATCCGCTGATGCGCGCGCGTGCCCGCCTGATGCTGTTCAACTTCGAAAAAGAGCTGTTCGTGCACGTGAACACGCTCGAGAACGAACGCAACAAGGTCAACGACAAGAGCCACGACAAGGCACGCGCGGAAATCCGCGACCGCCTGACCACGCTGGCCCCGCTGTTCTTGAAGAACAAGTACATGCTCGGCGACGAGTTCTCGATGCTGGACGTGGCGATCGCCCCGCTGCTCTGGCGCTTGGACCACTACGGCATCGAGCTGTCGAAGACCGCGGCCCCGCTGATGAAGTACGCCGAGCGCATTTTCTCGCGCCCGGCCTACATCGAGGCGCTGACCCCGTCCGAGAAGGTGATGCGCCGCTAAGCCTTACGGCTGCGACACCGTTGCACGCCAGCCTTCGACGCGCCAAGGCGAATCGAAGTACACTGGCGTGTAACAACTGTTTCACTCGCGATCCTAAACATGCCAGACATTTCCACCAAGCCGTATCTACTACGCGCCATCTACGAGTGGTGCACGGACAGCGGCTACACGCCTTACCTGGCGGTCAAGGTCGATGCCGCGACCACGGTTCCGATGGAATACGTGAAAAAAGGCGAGATCATCCTGAACATCAGCTACGGCGCTACCTCCGGGCTGAAGATGGACAACGACGCCATTACCTTCCGCGCCCGTTTTAACGGCGTCTCGCGCGAGCTCTACATCCCGGTACAGAACGTGCTGGCGATTTATGCCAACGAAAACGGCCAGGGCATGGCCTTCGACGTGAGCACGACCGCCGCCGAGACGGCGCCGCCGCCCGCGCCGCCGCCCGAACCCGCCAGCGCCGCGCCTGGGCTGTCTGCAGTCCCCGGCAAAACCGCGACGCCCCTGTCCGACGTGTCGCATGTACCCGACGACAACGACGAACCACCGAAAAAAGGTGGCCGCCCGACGTTGACTCGAATCAAATGAGGGTATAATTCTGGCCACATTGCCGGCTTAGCTCATCAGGTAGAGCAGTTGATTTGTAATCATCAGGTGGCGGGTTCGAGTCCTGCAGCCGGCACCACAGTTTCATGCGAAAGCCCAGCCGTTTGGTTGGGCTTTTTGCTTTCTAGCTTGCGCTTCGATAGGAAGCGTGCTCTTGCGGATGGGTCTACAATCGACCGATCTCAATACAGCGAAGCCTCGATGCCCGATACAAAAACAGCCGGCGCCGGCAGCCCGTCCATTCCCGATACCATGCAGGCGCTGCGTGCTCTGGCGCACGTGATGCCGGCGGAGGCGCCGGAAATCGCGTCGCTGGCGCAGCGTATCGATGCTTTGGCCAAGGAAGACCCGCGCGCGGCCGGCACATACAGGGCCGAATTGCTGCACCTGACTGGTGATCACGAAGGCGCCCTGGCTTGCATGCATGCGCAAGAAGACAGCGACCCCGCGACGGAATTGGCTATCCTGGTCGACGCGGGGAAATGCGACGATGCGCAACGCCTGTTCAAGCAGCACGGTCATCCCGACGATGAATCGTTCCCGCACTTGCTCAAATATGGTTATGGAAGTGGCGCGTTCCGGCAGATGGCGAATTTCGCACGCGATGCCCAGCATATTCAACTGGCCAATCAGGACAGCGTGGATTTCGATCAGATCTTCAATATCGACAGCCTATTGTCGCGGCTGCGGATCGAGGACAAGGATACCGCCGGTGTGCTCGCCGTCGCGGGGCAGATCATGCTCGAACATCGTCTGCGATTTTTGGGCGAACAGCCGAGCATCGATGTATTCGATATTCCGGACGTACTCCACGCGCTCCATCTAACCTACCACTTGCCGACCACACCCGAACATGCCGCCGCTATCTCGGTACAATTCGCCGAGCGCCTGGTTGAGCAGGACGTTGCTGTTCCCCATGGTTTACATGTGAATTTTCGAGGAACTGATTATGCCGGTCGATAGCAAAGCCTTGATCGCATCGGCCAAGCTGGCCAATGAAACGGCCACGTGCGAAGCCGATTGGCGCGGCGTGTGCGCACGGGCCTATTACGCGATCTACAAAGATGCCGAAGTCTTTCACAATGCGCTGCCGATGCCGGGCGCTTTGCTCGGCGCCAGCAAGGGTGGCATGCACATCAACTTGATTCAGCAGCTGCAAAATCCGACCATCGACAAAACCGATCCGCTGTACAAGAAATCCAAGGTCATCGGCTACCTCATGAATTCGCTGCATGCGATGCGCGTCAAGGCCGATTATCATCGCGATGCGACGGTTACCAACCGTGATTGCGCCAATAGCCTCGCGCAGCTCGACATGCTGGCGAGCCAGCTCGGTGCCCAGGCCCCCTCGACGTCCGCCGTTTGAATACACCGTCTCCGTTCCTGATGTAAGCTCAGCGCGGCGCGACGCTGCAGCAATCGACGCCGTCGCGCTGGCCGAAGCTAAAGCGCACCGGCAGGAACATCTCGATGACGCCGGCATTGGTGCGCGCATGCATCGACACTTCGTCCACTGTAAAACCGCCGCCGCCGGCCAGTGCGAGCGGCAGCATCAGCTGGTCGCCCAGGTATTCGCCGACGGCTGCCGAGGTGCTCAGGTAGCGCCGCGCGCATTGCACGACCTGGCGCGCGACCTGCTCGGCCGTGACCGATTTTTCGCCGAAGGCCGTGAACACTTCGGTGACGTGCTCGTATTCCAGCGTCAGCATCAGCGCATTGCCCGGCCCCTGTTCTTGCGGCAGCGTGCGGTTCAGCAGCTGCGCTTCTCCCCAGTTCATGGCCTTGCCGACGCATTCCAGCTCCCTCTGGGCGACGCGGCCCGGCACGCCGGCGATGAAACATTCGGCGTAGCCCGCCTTGCGCGCGCCGCGGTCCATCCACTCGCGCGGACGCAAGGACGTGCCCGGCGCCACACGCACGCGCACTTCCCCGCCGCCGGCCGGATAAAAGCCGAAGCGTTCCAGCGAGAGCTCGACGTCGGCACCCATCTCGGCCAGGCGCGGTAAAAAAGCGCGCTGCAGGAACTGTACCGGCGGCGCCATCGGGTTGTGAGTGCCGCCGGCCAGGTGCAGCGTCGACGGACCATCGGCGCACAGCAGCGCCGGCAATACGGTCTGCAGCACCAGCGTGCAGCTGCCGGCGGTGCCGATCACGAAGCGGTAGTCGCCACCTTTCACCGGGCCGGGGATGAACTCGAGCTCCTGGCTGCCGACCGCCGCGCCTTGCACGCGCGCGCCGCAGATCTCGGCCGCGGCCTGCACCGCCACCAAATGCTGGCGCATCAGGCCCGGCTTGCTGCGCCGCGCGCGGATCTGGCGGATGCGGAACGGCGTGCCGGTCACCATCGCCAGGCTCAGCGCCGAGCGCAGGATCTGGCCGCCGCCCTCCCCTACCGCGCCATCGAGTTCGATCATGTCTGCTCCTTCGTTGTTATCGTTATTATCCCTTGACGCACACGACCTGCTTGAGCGTGTGGACCACTTCGACCAGGTCGCTCTGCGCTTCCATCACCGCGTCGATGTCTTTATATGCCATCGGGATCTCGTCGATCACGTCGGCGTCCTTGCGGCATTCGACGCCGATCGTCGCGCGCACCTGGTCTTCGACCGTGTACTTGCGCTTGGCGGCGGTGCGGCTCATGGTACGCCCTGCGCCGTGGCTACAGCTGTTGAAACTCTCTGGATTACCCTTGCCGCGCACGATGAAACTCTTGGCGCCCATCGAGCCCGGAATAATACCGAGTTCCCCTTCACGCGCCGACACTGCACCCTTGCGCGTTACCAGCACGTCCTTGCCGAAGTGGTGTTCCTTCTGCACGTAGTTGTGGTGGCAGTTGACCGCTTCGATATGCGTCTCGAACGGTTTCGTGATCACCGTGCGCACTGCCGCGATCAGGTTGCGCATCATGACTTCGCGGTTCATGCGCGCGAACTTCTGCGCCCAGCCGACTGCCTCGACGTAGTCGTCGTAATGCTGCGTGCCTTCAGGGAGGTAAGCCAGGTCCTGGTCCGGCAGATTGACGAAGTGGGTGCGCATGTCCTGCTTTGCCACTTCAATGAAATGGCTGCCGATCGCATTGCCGACGCCACGCGAACCCGAGTGCAGCATGAACCAGACAAAGCCCTGCTCGTCCAGGCAGATCTCGATGAAGTGGTTGCCTGTGCCCAGCGTGCCCAGGTGCTTGTAATTGTTCGTGTTCTTCAGCTTGGGCGTCTTCTGGCAGATGACGTCGAATTCGTCCTTCAGCGCCATCCAGGCGGTGTCCACCGCTTGCGGCGGCGCGTCCCACGAACCTTTGTCGCGGCCTTTGAAACCGCGCGTCTTGGGCGACATCCCGTGCGGCACCGAGCGCTCGATCGCGCTGCGCAGCGGGCCGAGGTTGTCCGGCAAATCGTTCGCGCTGAGCGTGGTCTTGGCCGCCATCATGCCGCAGCCGATGTCGACGCCGACCGCGGCCGGGATCACCGCGCCCAGGGTCGGGATCACGCTGCCGATGGTCGACCCTTTACCCAGGTGGACGTCGGGCATGGCCGCCATGTGCTTATAGATAAAGGGCATGCGCGCGGTGTTGGCCAGCTGCTGCTTGGCTTCTTCCTCGACCGGGACGCCGCGGGTCCACATCTTGACCGGGCGGCCGCCGTCCACGTTCAGCACGTCGTAGTGTTCGTTTTTCATATTCATACTCTCTTCTGTTTCGCTTCGATGACGATCGTTCTTCAGTGTCCGACCAGCGTCGACAACACGTTTTGCCAGACCCGCTGCGCCTGCCAGGCCGAAGCCATACCGGGTTCTGTCACCGTGCCCATGTGTGCATCCGGGTAGACCTTGACCCGGGCCGCCGTCCCTTGCACGTCGACGCTCAGCATCAGCGCCCGCGCGTCCGTTTGTTGGTTCGTTTGCTTTCCTTTGACGCCGGCTTGTCCGACGCTGATGACCCATCCCATCTCGCTCTCCTTTCGCTCTCGATCTGCTGTCTGACCTTGTAGATTGCAAGCGCTGTGCCAGGACGCCTCGATCAGGCGTAACCAATTGATAAGCCGTTGATCGCAAAGGAAAAACATTTAGCTGGACGTACGCCGGCATATATGGGAGCCGTTGGCGAAATCCGGTAGACTTATATAACTGTATAAAATTTTATAAGACATGAAACGTAAGAACACGGTGGTGATCGGCTTCGTGGGCAGCCAGCTTGACGGCGGCAAGGGCAGCGTGCGCTGGGAAAAGTGGCGCCCGAGCGTCGCTCTCACGCAGCACGAGGACACGGTCATCGACCGCTTCGAGCTGCTGTTCAGCGGGCCGTACCAAGCGCTGGTCGACGTGGTGACGCGCGATATCGCCACGGTGTCGCCGGAGACCACGGTGGCGTCGCACCACCTCGACATCGACGACCCGTGGGACTTCGAGCAGGTGTACGCGGCGCTGTTCGACTTCGCCCGCGCCTATCCCTTCGATCCGGAAAACGAAGAGTACTGGGTGCACATCACGACCGGCACCCACGTGATCCAGATCTGCCTGTTTCTGATGACCGAGGCGCTGTATTTTCCCGGCCGCCTGCTGCAAACCTCGCCGCCACGCCGCCATGCGCCGGGCGATCCGGGCAGCTATACGCTGATCGACCTCGACCTGTCCAAGTACGACCAGATCGCGCAGCGCTTCTCGCGCGAGCAGCAAGAGGGCATCGCCTTCCTGAAATCCGGCATCGCCACGCGCAACGGCCGCTTCAACGCGATGATCGAGGAGATCGAGCGCGTCGCCATCAAATCGAAGGCGCCGATGCTGCTGATGGGGCCGACCGGCGCCGGCAAATCGTTTTTGGCGCGCCGTTTGTATGCGCTGAAAAAGGCACGGCGCCAGGTCGACGGCGGCTTCGTCGAGATCAACTGCGCGACCCTGCACGGCGACGGCGCCGGCTCGACGCTGTTCGGCCACATCAAGGGCGCGTTCACCGGCGCGGCTTCGGATCGCGCCGGCCTGCTGCGCACCGCGCACAAGGGTTTGCTGTTCCTGGACGAGATCGGCGAACTCGGGCTGGACGAGCAGGCGATGCTGCTCAAGGCGATCGAAGACAAACGCTTCCTGCCGGTCGGCGGCGACCACGAGGTGCAGAGCGACTTCCAGCTGATTGCCGGCACCAACCGCGACCTGGCGCAGGAAGTCGCGCGCGGGCGCTTCCGCGAAGACCTGTTCGCCCGCATCAACTTGTGGACCTACGAGCTGCCCGGACTGGCCGAGCGCCTGGAAGACATCGAGCCGAACATCGACTACCTGCTGCGCGCCTTTGGCGCCGAGCATGGACAGATGGTACGTTTCAATAAGGAGGCGCGCGACCGCTACATGCGCTTCGCGATGTCGGATGCGGCGCGCTGGAGCGGCAACTTCCGCGACCTGTCAGCTTCGGTGACGCGCATGGCGACGCTGGCCGAGGCGGGCCGCATCACCAACGAGATCGTCGAGGCAGAAACGCAGCGCCTGAAGCGCCTGTGGCAGCCGGTGCGCGCCGCGATGCCGACGCACGGTGGCGTCGACCTCGAGCGTCTGCTGGGCGCAGATGCGGCGGCCGGGATCGATCAGTTCGACGCACTGCAGCTGCAGGCGGTGGTGCAGGTGTGCCGCGATTCGAAATCGCTGTCGGATGCGGGGCGCAAGTTGTTCGCGGTCTCGCGCGAGGCAAAGCGTCAGCCGAACGACGCCGACCGCCTCAAGAAATACCTGGCGCGGTTCGACCTGTCCTGGGATGCGCTACAGGGATGAAATGCGGTGGAATTTGCGGTCCATACCGCGCAGCGTGCAGTCCGTCGCAATCCGGGCGCAGCCGGCGTGGCGCTTGCCTATCCTGTTCTCATCAGACATCCACCGGAGAACACGACATGAACAAACTGCTCGGCGCCGCCTTCCTGGCCACCACCCTGTCGCTGGCCGCCAATGCCCATGCGGATGACGTGCGGGAAAACCGCACCATCGACGCCAACGTCTCGAAGATCCACCTGGGCGGCGTGATCCGCCTGGCGCTGCACCAGGGGCCGACGCCATCGCTGGTGGTGTCGGGCGAGCGCCGCTACGTGTCCAAGGTGACCACGGTGCAACGCGGCGATACGCTGACGATCGACATGGAAAACAATACGCGCATGGAAGGCAAGTCGAATCTGCGTGCCGATTTGACGGTGCCGAATCTGCAGGAATTCGTCTCGCAGGGCATCGGCGAGAGTGAGGTGACGGGTTTTCGTGGCGACAAGCTGGTGCTGTCGCTGGATGGCGCCGGTGCGGTGCGCTTCGACGGGCAATACCGCAACGTCGATGCGCGCCTGGGCGGCATCGGCGGCTTGACGCTCAATCCCGGCCAGACCGAGCGCATCGAGCTCCACCTGGGCGGCACCGGCCACATCACGGTGAGCGGCCAGACCAAGGTGTTTCGCGCGCATCTGGGCGGCATGGGCGGCCTCGACGCGCAACAGCTGCGCGCGGACACGGTCGATCTCGATATGTCCGGCCTGGGCAGCGCCAGCGTGTATGCGAAGACCGCTGCCAGCGTCAACCTGAGCGGCATGGGTACGGCGACGGTGTTCGGCAAACCGGTGACACGCGATGCGACCACCAGCGGCTTCGGCAAGGTAAGCTGGCAATAAGCAAACCGGCGCGCGGCCGCAGCCGCGCAGCCGGCGACGCGCTTATTTGACGACGATGTCGTTCTTGACGGAGGTCACACCCTTGACTTCGCGGGCCAGCTGGGTGGCGCGATCGGCAGCCTGGCGCGAGTCGACGAAGCCGCTCAGCTGGACGGTGCCTTTGAAGGTTTCGACCTTGACCTGGTAAGCCTTGACCGTCGGATCGGCGGCGAAAGCAGCTTTTACCTTGGTGGTGATGACCGAGTCATCGACGTATTCGCCGGTGCCTTCGCGGGTTGCGGTCGGGGCGCAGGCGGCCAGCGAAACCAGCAGCGAGCCGGCCAGGACCGATTGGGCAATGGCGATTTGGACTTGGCGTGTGAACTTCATGGGAATTCTCCGAGTTGTTTGAGGTTTTCATTATGACTATTCTCATCCAACCCTGTCGCCCGATACTGTTGCGAAACCGACACGAACCTGGCTCATGGGGCGCCCGCCGCGCCGGTATGAGCTGCGGGCAAGTCGGATGAGCGCTTGGCAATCTTTTGCGACGGCAGGTCGTGGCCGATCACGAGCCGCAGATCGGACCGGCTGCCGGTCTTGATTTCGACCGGCGCGCCGCCGCCGATACGCTCGGCAAGCTGCTGCGCGACGCCGCGGAAGGCTTGGCGGTATTCGATCCGGGTCTGGCGCACCCCGAAACCCTTTTCGTTGGTGATGCGTACCACCTGGACGCCAGCGTCGCGCAACTGGCGCGACAGCTGGCGCGCCATGCCATGCTGGCCGTTGCCATTGCTGATCTCGAGCGTGGCGACAGCCGGCTTGTCCGCTTGCGCGCCGCCTGGCGCTGCGTCCGGCTTGACGGTCGGCCTGGTCGCGCTGGCAGACACTACCCGGCGCAGCTCGAGTATGCCGCCCGGCTTGCCGACCACTTCGACGAACGCCCAGTCGCCATCGGGGCGCGCCGGCGCCGCCAGCGCCTGGGCAAGCGCCGGCGACTTGGCGGTGGCGCCGGCCGCGGCGTAATCGGAGCGCAAGTCATGCTCGCGCAGCGCGCTGGCCTGGCGCAGCATCTGCTGGGCGCGCTCGTCCTGACCGAGCTTTTGCAGCGTCTCGCCGAGATATTGCCAGGCACGGTCGTTGAGCGGATTGAGCAGGCACGCTTTTTCCAGCGCGACCGCGGCCTGCTCGTACTGGCCGTCGAGGAAGTAGGCATAGCCCAGGTTGCCGAACAGGTAGGCGACGGCAGGGCCGGACGACAGCGTGGCACCGCGGGTCAGTTCGCGCCAGATCGGCACCGCCTTGTCGAAATCGCGCTGTTCGGCATAGGCGATGGCCAAGCCGTTGAGCGCGTCGACATGGGCTGAGTCGACACGCAGCGCCCTCCGATATTCGGTGATCGCCTCGTCATAGCGGCGCGCCAGATGCAGGTTACGGCCGCGCAGGTAAGCCTCGTTGGCCTGCTGATTGAATTGCCGGTCGGCTTGCGAAGCCGCGGCGCCGTCCCGATGCATCAGCGGCTGGCCGCAGGCCAGCAGCATCGCGCCGGAGCACAGGACGGACAAGGTATTAAGCAGAATTCGGGCTTGCATGACAATCTCCGCAAATCAGTGGGTGTTCATGCTGCTGAACATGTGCGACATCTGGATACCGGCAGGGCCGAGCAGCACCATCAGCAGGGTGGGAAAAATGCAGAAGATGAGGGGAAACAGCAGCTTCAGGCCGATCTTCGCGGCCGCCTCTTCGGCGATCACGCGGCGTTTCATGCGCAGGTTTTCCGAATACACGCGCAGAGCGTCGCCGATACTGGTGCCGAAGCGTTCGGACTGGATCAGCATCGCCACCATCGAATCGATGTCGTCCACGCCGACGCGCAGCGCGAAATTGCGCAAGGCCTTTTCCTTGCTGAAGCCGGCACGCATCTCCATCAGGACCAGCTGCAATTCCTGCGCCAGCGTCACGCTCTTGATATGGATCTCGGACGCCACCTTGACCAGCCCGCGTTCCAAGCTCAGGCCCGCCTCCACGCACACGGTCAACAGGTCGAGCGCATCGGGGATGCTTTCAAAAATCTCGCGCTTGCGGCGCATCACGATGCGGCTCAGCACGACGTTCGGCAGGTAATAGCCGAAGGCCGCCGCAGCCAGCAGCAGGAACAGCATGTGGGTGCCGGTCAGGGTCGGCGCGAAGACCAGCGCGATCGCGACAATCGCCGGCAAGCCCAGCGCCAGACAGGTTTTCGATGCGAAGTACAGCGCCGGCGCGGCGGGATTGCGCCAGCCGGCGTTCATGAAGTGGGTGCGCAGCGCCGACTTTTCCCAGCCCTCGTCCGGCACCGACAGCTTGGTCAGCGGTCGCACCGCGCGCGCCAGGCGCTCGCCCCAGCGGCGCCGTTCGGCGTTGCTCTCCTCGGCACGGCCCATGAAGCTCGCCAAGCGCGCGCGCAAGGTGGCGGGCGCGAACAGCGCCATTCCCAGCCATGCGAGGCTGCAAACGACCGAGAAAACAATCAGCAGGAACAACAATTCCATATGCGTCATCGTGCGCTCCTCAGATCCGGATCCGGATCACCTTGCGTTGCCAGATCACGCCGATGGAGAGCATCACCAGCGCCGTCCAGATCAGCTTGACGCCGATCGGATCGATCCACAGGATCCGCATGTAGTCGGGGTTGACGATCAACAGCATGCCACCCAGGGCGAACGGCAACAGCCCGAGGACCCAGGCCGACATCCGACCTTCGGCCGACAGCACGCGCACCTGGGCGACTAGCTTCAGGCGGCTGCGGATGATGAGACTGATGTTACCGAGGATTTCGGCCAGGTTGCCGCCCGTCTCGCGCTGGATCAGCACTGCGATGATCAGATAGCGCAGGTCTGTCAGCGGCACCCGCTCGGCCATGTTGTGCAGGGCTTCGCTCATCGCGGCGCCATAGTTTATTTCTTCGCGCACGATGCGAAACTCGGTACTGAGCGGTTCCGCCAGCTCGTTGCCGACGATCTGCAGGACGTTCGTGAACGAGTGGCCGGCGCGCAACGCGCGTGCGATGAAGTCGGCCGCTTCCGGCAACTGCTGCTCGATGCGCAGCAGGCGTCGCACGCGCGCGCGGCGCGTCATGATCAGCGGCAGCAGTCCGGCCAGCAGCGCTATCGCGGCGCGCATCGCCAGCGGCAGCGGCCAGCGAGAGACCAGAACCAGTCCGCACAGGCTGGCGCCGAAACAGAACAGCGCAAACTGCTCGACCGACCAGCGCATCCCCGACTGCAGCAACAGCTGGTCGACGCGGTGCGCCAGCTTCATGCGGTGCAACATCCGGTCAATCCAGTCGTGGCGGCTGAAGCGGCGCTGCTTGAGGATCGAGATACGTTCGCTGGCGCGCCCATGGCCACCCGACATCAGCTGCAGGCGGCGTGCCACGCGCTGGGCCGCAGCGCCGTGCGCGCTCACCCACCACAGGTAAAAGCCCTCGATGCCCAGGATGACCGCGGCGAACAAGAAGACGATGAAACCGTAGAACAGGATGTCCATGCAAGGCTCCGCGCGCTGGTCTCAGGTGAAGATGCGGTCCGGATCGAAGGTATCCTCCGGCACCGGCGCCCCGAACATCTTCAGGCGCTCGACGAAACGCGGTCGCACGCCGGTCGCGCAGAAGTGGCCCTGCACCTTGCCCTCGGCATCGATGCCGGTCTGCTCGAAGCGGAAGATTTCCTGCATCGAGATGATGTCGCCTTCCATGCCGGTGATTTCCTGCATGCTGACCACCTTGCGTGTGCCGTCGGTCAGGCGCGAGGCTTGCAGAATCACGGTGATGGCCGAGCAGATTTGCTGGCGGATCGCGCGCGGCGTCAGGTTTACGCCGGCCATGCCGACCATGTTTTCCATGCGCGCCAGCGCATCGCGCGGGGTGTTGGCGTGGATGGTCGCGAGCGAGCCTTCGTGGCCGGTGTTCATCGCCTGCAGCATGTCGAGCGCTTCCGGTCCGCGCACCTCGCCGAGAATGATGCGGTCGGGCCGCATGCGCAGCGCGTTGCGCACCAGCGAGCGCTGCGTGACTTCGCCCTTGCCCTCGATGTTGGGCGGACGGGTTTCGAGGCGCACCACGTGCGGCTGGCGCAGCTGCAGCTCGGCCGCATCTTCGATCGTCACGATGCGCTCGTTGCCGGGGATGAAGCCGGAGATCAGGTTCAGCATCGTGGTCTTGCCGCTGCCTGTCCCGCCCGAAATCAGGATGTTGATCTTGGCCAGGCCCAGGCTTTCGAGCACCTTGAGCATCGGCGGCGTGACGCTTTTATAGTCGAGCAGATTGTGCACGGTCAGCGGCGTCGCGCCGAAGCGGCGGATCGAGACCAGCGGACCGTCGACCGCGAGCGGCGGAATGATCGCGTTCACGCGCGAGCCGTCCGGCAGGCGCGCGTCGACCATCGGGCTCGATTCGTCGACGCGGCGGCCAACGCGCGAGACGATCTTCTCGATGATTTTCATCAGGTGCGCGTTGTCATGGAAGCTGATGTCGGTCAGTTCGAGCCGGCCGCGCCGTTCGACGTAGACCTTGTTGTAGGTGTTGACCAGGATGTCGGAGACGCTCGGGTCGTTCAGCAGCGGCTCGAGCGGGCCGAAGCCGAGCATCTCGTGCTGGATGTCGAGCACCAGGTGGTGGCGCTCCTGCTGGTTGAGCACGATGCGCTCTTCCTCGACGATACGCTGGACCAGCAGCGCCAGCTCGTGGTTGAACTGCTCGCTGGTCAGGCGCTTCAGGCGCTCCAGGTCGATCCGGTCGAGGACCAGCTGGTGCATCGACTTCTTCAGCTCCTGGTAGGCTTGTTGCGCCACCGCCGGCATCGGCTGGAGTGGGCGCTCGTCGTCCGATCCGGACAGGCGCTCGCGCAGGGACATGGCAGGCTCCTCGAAAAAGAATCAGTAATCGGTGTCGCCGCGGCCGAACAGGCGATCGAACAGGCCCTTGCTTTCGGCGACGCGGCGCGCCGTCACCACCTCGACCAGTTCGGCCAGGCTGCGTGCGGCGGCGCTGCCGCGCGCCAGCTGCAGCACCGGAATGCCCTGGTTGACCGAGTCGGTGACGGCCACGTAATCGTTGGGAATGGTGTGCAGCACTTCGGCGCCAAGCGCCGCATGCAGGTCCTGCAGGCGCAGCCGGCCGCCCTTCTCGTAGCGGTTGACGATCAGGCGGATGTTGTCGGTGACGTAACCGAGCGAGCGGAATATGTCCAGTAGGCGGCGCGCATCGCGGATGTCGGGCAGCGCCAGCTGCAGCACCGGGTAAATCGCGTCGGTGCTGTCGAGCGCGCGCAGCGAGACCGCGTCGATCTGGCGGCCGACGTCGAGCAGGATGTAATCGTAGTTCTGGCGCGCCACGCGCAGAATGGTGTCGATGTGCTCGGGCTTGGCCTCGATCGCCTGGCCCGGATCGTCGGCCGCGGCCAGCACGCCGAAACCGGGCGCCACGTGCACCAGGCAGGATTCCAGAAAGGGGCCGTCGATGCGCGCGATCTGCTGCGAGACGTCGGTCAGCGTCATCGCCGGCTTCTGATCGGACACGTACAGCGTGGCGTCGCCGAACTGGCGGTGCAGGTCGATCAGCAGCACCTTCTTGTCGGCCAGGGTCGCCAGCGCGTAACCGAAATTGGCCGAGATGAAGGTCGCGCCGCTGCCGCCCTTGCAGGCGATAAAGGCAAGCACCTTGCCGTCCCGGCTCGAGGCCACGCCTGCGCTGGCGGCGATGCGGTCGATCGCCTCGTGCAGCGCCCGGTGCACCAGCGGCAGCGGCAGCACTTCGCGTACGCCGGCGCGCATCGCGCGGATCAGGAGGTCGGGCTGGTGGTTATCGGTCAGCAGCATGAAATGCGCGGCCGCGTAGTGGCGGGTGAGGCGCTCCAGCAGGTCGCCGTCGGCGGCCTCGGCGCCACTCGTGTCGACGATCACCAAGCCGGGGGCATCGGCCAGCGGACGGTCGAGCGCGTCGCGCAGGTTGGTGCGGCTGGCGGCGACGTTCAACGGTGGCACGCGCGCCGCGCCTTGGAAGGCGATCTCCGCGTAGAGCTGGGTGTCGCGGCTGATCAAGAGGGCTTTCATCGGTTTCCTCGGGGCGCCATGCGCTCAGGTCCATCTCGAATCAGCGGCTGCCGTTTCCGACCAGCGGCTGGTTGGCGCTTGCGTCGCGCTCCTTGAACGAACGCTGGTAGCGCTCGTGGGCCGCGAGGGCGGCTGCGCCGTCCACGCCGTTGGCTGGGTTCGCGTTGCGCGACGCCGCCGGGTCGAGCACTTGGACCGACAGGTTGGCGCGTACGGCATCGCCGAACTGGTCGTTGAAACGCGGGGTCGAACTGCATCCCGCAAGCGCCACGCCGAGCAGCGCGGCGAGCACGAGCTGATTGCGCCTGGTGGCCATCGCTGTCTCCTATTTCAGTTCGAAGCCGCCGCTGCTATGCACCGGCGGCGGTGTCAGTGCGGGGGTCGACGCCACCGCGGTCGTGGTCCGGGGCGCTGGACCGTCGAGGCGGCCACCGAGCATCACTGCGCCGACCGAGGGCTCGCCCACTTTGTCTGTCGGCAGCACGTAGCCGACGCCCGGCATCGGCTTGACCAGGTGCGCGGTGATCACGAACACGAGTTCGGTGCGGTCGGACTGGAAGTCGGTGCTGCGAAACAGGGCGCCCAGAACCGGCACGTCGGCCAGCACCGGCAAGCCCTTCAGGCTGGTGGTCAGGTTGTTCTTGATCAGGCCGCCGATCGCGAAACTCTGGCCGTCGTACAGCTGGACGGTGGTGCTGGCGCGGCGCGTGGTCACGACCGGCAGGATCGCGGTACCGGTCAGGCCGCTGGCCGTCAAGCCGATACCATCGCGCGACAATTCCGACACCTCGGGCGCGACGCGCAGGCTGATGCGCCCGCCGGCCAGCACGGTCGGCGTGAAGCGCAGGCCGACACCGAATTCCTTTTCTTCCAGCGTGATCCGGTTGTTTTCCTGCGAGACCGGCACGTAGAACTTGCCGCCGGCGAGGAAGCTGCCTTCCTGGCCGCTGATCGCCATCACGTTCGGCTCGGCCAGCACACGCACCAGGCTATCCTGCTTTTCGGCCGAAAAACCGAGGCCGCCGACGGTGGCCCCGCGTACCCTACCTGCGCTGACCGCGCCCTGGTTTTTGCCGGTGATGAAATTGGTCGCCAGCGCCGCGGCCCAGTTGCCGGAACCGAACTGCCAGCTGGTGTTGGCTTCCAGGTTTTCAAGCAGCGTCTTGGAGACTTCGGCGATCTTGACTTCGAGCTGCACCTGCTGCGGCGCGGCGACCGCGAGCAGGTTGACCACGCGCGCGCCCGACTGGCCACCGGCGCCGACGGGGCTGCCGGCGCTGCTGCCGGCAGCAGCGCCGGCATTGGGATTGGCCGGCGAATTCGGGCTGGCCTGGACATTGTCTTTTTCCGGCACTGGCATGGCGTGCAGCGGACGGCGCACATACGCCATCGCCAGCTCGACAGCGCGCGCCACCGCGGCGGCGTCGCTCACGGTGCCGGACAGGATCAACGAGTCGGCAGCGGCGAGCACCTTGATGTCGCGCTCTTCCGGCATCACCGCGGCCAACGTCGCGCGCAACGGTTCCGGATCCATCGCAACCGTGATGTCGATCATGCTGCACAAGCCGCTGCGGCCCTGCACGATCATATTGGTGGTGCCGACATCGACGCCGGCGATGTACAGCGTGTCCGGCGCCACCAGCAGCCCCTGCACGACCGCCGGGTTGCCGACGCTACGGTGCTGGACCGGCTCGGGCATGCGCAACAGGCTCGACTTGCCGATCTGAAGGGCCAGCTGCGCCGGCCTGGCAGCCTCGCCCTGGCAGTGCGGGCCGACTTCGACGCGCCTCGGCGCGGCTTGGCCCGGCGGGTTGGCGTCTTGCGCAGCAGCCTTGGCAGCGGCGCCGTGCGCGGTGCCGGCGCACATCGCCAGGCCGGCAAACAGGCAGCGCACGAGCGGCGTCGGTGTCAGGCTTCGGTTCATGGCATCACCCTGGATAGTTTCAGAAGCATTCCTGCGTCATGCGCAGACCGTTGAGCACGCCAACGCAATCGCGCCGGACCGGAGCGGCCGCCTTCACGACCACGGGCGCCGGGCGTGCGGCCGGCTTCGGCACGGTTTTCGGCGGCGGCGGTGGCGCGGCATCGGGCAGCAGGGTCAGCTTGGTAGCGCCGTCGGTTTGCGTCGATTGCGGATCGACCTGGTTGCGCAGCGCCAGCGACAGGGTGCCGACGCTGCGCGCCAGGTCGAGCTTCTCGGCCTGCTCGGGCGTGACCTCGAGCGTGACCGCGTTGACGACCTTCGGCTTGGTCTCGTCGCGGTTCACTTCCTGGGCCACGGCCAACACCAGGATGCGCTCCAGCACGATCTTCGAGATCGCTTGTTCGCGCGCGTTCGGGTTCGAGCCGGCGTCCTTTTGCATGCTCACGATGATGTCGACGTAATTGCCGGGCAGTGCGAAGCCGGCCACGCCGATCACGTCGTTGACGCGCACCGTCAATGCGCGCTTGCCTTCGGTGATCACGGCCGACAGTCCACCTTGCGTGCCCTGCGGCGCCAGACGCGCCTCGACCACCGGCTCGCCGACCAGGATGTTGGTCTTGAGGACGCGGCCGTCGAGCTTTTGCGGGTCGGTGAAGGCGCCCTTGGGTACGCTGTCGGCCGGCCATTCGGCCAGCTTGAACATCTCGGGCGTGAGCCGCTGGCCGAGACTGATGTCGCCCGCCGCCACGACGATGCGGCCGTTGGCCCCGCTCGGCTGGTTCAACAGCCAACGCGATGCGAACAGCACCGCGGTCAAGCCGAACAGGATGGCGAGGGTCATCACGATGAATGCGCGTTTGTTCTTCATTCAGACCTCCGTGGCGCCGGCGATGAACATGCTGCGCCAGGCCTGCTCGACCGCGGCCACGCTCAGCTGGGCTTCGCTGCCGGCGAAGCCGGCGAAGTCGGCGATGCGATCGAGCAGCTCGCCCGGATAGCACACCAGCAGCGCGCGTCTGGATGCGCCGTGCAGGCGTTCGATCACGTAATCGGCCGCGCCTTCGTCGTAGTCGATGCGGCGCAGCCGGCACTGGCGGCGCAGCAGCGCGCGATAGGCGGCCGGCGACCATGGGCCGATCTCGGCCTTGTAGCCGATGCGGCGCAGCGCAGCGTCGTCGAACACGGCGTTCGGGGAATGATTGGTAGCAAACACCACGGCGGCATCAAAAGGCACGATCTCGGCCTGGCCGCCCTGCAGCGTCAGCTGGTCGGCGCCGGTGTCGAGCGGGCCGATGAAGCGGTTCAGGAGTTCGGCGGCAGGCAGGCGCTGGCGGCCGACGTCGTCGATTACCAGCATGCCGTTGTTGGCTTGCAGATGCGGCGGCGCGTGATACACGCCCTCTTCGGCGTCGAAGCGCAGGTCGAGCATGTCGCGCCCGAGCTCGGCGCCGACGTGCACCAGCGGACGCTGCGCCACCGCCCAGCGCGCGTCACAGCTGCGCCGGTCTTCCTGCTGGCGCGCCAGCGGCGGCGGCGATACATGCAGCGTCGGATCGAACAGGCGGATCACCTGGCGCCCGACGATCAGCGCATAAGGCACGGCGATCGGCCCCGGCAGCAGGCGGCCGAGACGCTGGGCCAGCTGGGTCTTGCCGCTGCCGGACGGGCCGTACAGCAGCAGCGAGCGGCGCGCATACAGGGCGGCGCCGATGACGTCGCGAGTGGCGGACGTCAGGCCGTCCTCGCCGAGCGCAGCCGCCAGCTGGGCCGGCGTAACGCGTTCGGCATCGGCGTGGCGCAGCGCCTGGCGCTCGACCATCGTGCGGTAGGAGGCCAGCGTGACCGGGGCCGGGCCGACGTAGCGGCAGCGCGCCTGGGCTTCGGCGGCGCCGCGCTGGCCGATCGAGGTCAGCTGGTATTGCATGTCGATGTCGGACTCGCCGCACCAGGCTACTTCCACTTGCTGCTCGGCGATCAGGGGATTGAGCACTTCGCGCAGCACGCTGATCGACAGGCGCAGCTTGGCGGCCAGGACCGGCAACGGGGCCTTGCCGATCGACTGGACCGCCTTGAGCACCAAGTCGGTGACGAAGCGCGGCTCCAGTCCGGTGTCGCGCACCGTCTTGGCCTGGCGCGGCAGGATCGGTGTGATATCCTGGGCGGCGAGTACCGGCGCCGGCTCAACGCGCGGCGCGCTTGCGGTACTGCCCGTCGAAAGTGTATCAATCATCGGAACCCCCTTGAGCTGCGTGTTTTCCGAAACATGTCAGAATCGATTCTAGCGAGCGAGTTTCGATCCACTCTTGCGTTGTGCCAAAGACGGACTCAACCATAATGGCGCGCCACGACGGCGACCGTGCCGATGGCGATCGCCAGTCCATACGGCATGGAACCGGCACTTTTATTCGGCGGGGGCGCACTGCTTCCATGGCCCGTGGCCACGAGGCCAAGCAGCATCCGCCCGACGTTGCCGATGGCGAGGCGCAGACGGCCGCGCACCAGGATCAGCACCAGCGCCATCACGCCGCCGACGCACCATGTCAGCACGGCGATTTCGAAGGCTTGGGCGGCGCCAGTGAATGCGCCCACCACCGCCATCATCTTGACGTCGCCGGCGGCCATCCCACGCAATACGTAAAACGGTAGAAATACCGCCAGTCCGAGGCCGATGCCGCCGAACGCACGCAGCAGCGCAAGTCCGGGCGCGGCGGACAACAGGTGCAAAATGAATGCGCCAGCCAAGCCAGCCAGCAGCAGACGGTTCGGGATGCGGCGCGTAGCCAGGTCATTGACGGCAGCAAGGCTCACCAACAGGATCAAAGCCGCGTTCAAATAGGCTTCAATGGGCATGACGCCCCCCCCAAAAAAAACCCTCCGGGCTGAGAAGCCCGAAGGGTCGAGTGCTTACTTGGTCGAGCCTGCGCTCAGCTGGGTAACAACATAGTTGAACATCAACTTCAGCTGGTCACCCACACCTCCGACGGCGGTGACGATAGCGACACCGATCAAGGAAGCGATCAGGCCGTATTCGATGGCGGTCACGCCATTTTCATCGTCCATGAAGGCTTTGACAGCAGAAGTAACGTTGCTCATAACAAACTCCCATATGGTAGGTTAATCAAACACCGACACGTTGTTTGCTGCTTGTTGCGGCTGACTGCGCCGCGCTCCGTGTCAGTGGGTTCACTATACGAGTTGATGCCGTACGGCAAGTTGACCATGGACAACTTTGCTTCAAGGAACTATTTTTTTCTTCTGGAATTTAAATACCCTGCCAGTAAGCGCTACGCATGGCAGCCTGGCCATCACGCGCTTGTACAAACAAAAATTGCATTGTCGCAATTGAAAAAAACACAAAAAGGGGATATCCTCTTCAGCTTGCTCTTTGTGAAAGTCTGGCTGACGACATTGCTGAGAACGACATGGATTCGCTTCTGAAACACATGGTGGACATGACCGGTCACCGCGACCACGCGATGCTCGACATCTCCGTGATCTCGGCGGTGCAGGAATTGGCCGACGCCACCCAAACACGGATTTTCAGCATCCAGAGCGTGGCCGGACAGCAGGTCCTGCGCGCTCGCGCCAGCATCCGCCGGGGCAGCGCGGCGCAGCTGGAAGAATTGTTTGATGGCACGCCGGGCGAACCGCTGTGCGCCTGGCCCGAGCTGGCGCGCTGCCTGCTCGAGCACCGCACCAGCGCCGAGGCAGTGCTGGCCGACGGCACCCGCATTCTATGGTTGCCGCTGCGGTTCGGCGACAAGGCCGGCGCCTGCCTCGAGATCCGCAACGACCGCCCGTTCGCCGCCGATACGCTGCACACGGTGGGCGGCATCGTCGGCGTGTACCGCAACTTCCAGAACCTGCTCGACTACAGCGAGCGCGATTCGCTCACCGGCCTGCTCAACCGCAAGACATTCGATGACCAGCTGGCGCGCATGCTGCAATGTGCCCACGAGCCAGATCCGCGCCACCACAGCCTGCCCGAGCGGCGCCAGCCGCACGCCGAGGAAAAACAGTGGCTGGCGGTGGTCGACGTCGACCATTTCAAGGCGGTCAACGACAGATTCGGCCATTTGTACGGCGACGAAGTGCTGATCCTGGTCGCCAACCTGCTGCAATCGTCGTTTCGCGCCCAGGATCGGGTATTCCGCTTCGGCGGCGAAGAATTCGTGGTGCTGCTGCGCTCGACCACACTGGAGGCCGCCTGGAAGATCATCGAACGCTTCCGCTGCAACGTCGAGCAGCACGCGTTCCCGCAGGTGGGACGGGTGACGGTGAGCGTCGGCTTCGTGGCGATCCGCGCGTTCGAATCGCCGGTGGTCACGCTGGGCCACGCCGACCAGGCGCTATACCACGCCAAGAGCAGCGGCCGCAACCGCGCCTGCCACTACGACGACTTGGTCTCGGACGGCGTGCTGCAGGCGATTACCTCGAACGACACCGCCGAATTCTTCTGATTCAGGCCGCGCGGCTTATCCCAGCGTCATGAAGCGCTGCGGATCGACCTTCCACTTTTCGGCCGACTCGTGGCGCAGGATCTTGTCGCCACCGCCGAAACCCACGCCGCGAGACAAATCGACGGTTTGCGGTTTGATGTAGGTCTGGCTTTTCGTACTGTAGAACACGTTGACCTTGGGTGTGAGCAAACTCGTCTCGTGCGGCTCGACGACCACACCCAGGCGGCCCGATTCCAGCAACACCAGCGTGCCGACCGGGTAGATGCCGACGCAGCGCATGAATTCCTGCATCAGCGTCGGGTTGAAGTGGAACTTGCTCCACTCGTACATCTTGCGCAGCGCCTCGGCCGCCGGCATGCCCTTGTGGTAGCAGCGATCGGCGGTGATGGCGTCGTAGACGTCGACGATGGCCGCCATTTGCGCCAGTTCGCTGATCTCCGTTTCACCCTGGCGGTCCGGATAGCCGCTGCCGTCGCGCCGCTCATGGTGGTGCAGCGTGATGTCGAGCGGGATCTCGCCGATCTCAGGCGAGCGGCGCAGGATCTCGTAGCCGTCGCGCGGATGCTTGCGCACCACGTCAAATTCCTCGTCGGTCAGGCGGCCCGGCTTGTTCAGGATGTGGTCGGGGACCAGCGCCTTGCCGGTGTCGTGCAGCAGGCCGCCGATGCCGGCCTGGTAGATCGTCGCCGGGTCCATCTTGCGCGAGCGGCAGAAGGCGACCAGCAGCGTGCACACGCTGACCGAGTGCAGAAAGGTGTAATCGTCCTTGTCCTTGATGACGCACAAGCCCAGCAATGCGCTGGCATTGCGCAAGATCGAGGTCGTGATGTTTTCGACCACCGGCGCCACCTTGTCGAGCTCGACCGCCTTGCCCAGGCGCGCATCCTGCATCACCGTGCGCACCATGCCGGCGGCTTGGCGCCGGATCGACACTGCGCGATCGAATTCCTCGGCCAGCGTCACGCGCAACGGTGCCACCGGCCTGGTCGCGATCGCCGTCAGTTCGGCTTCGGTCGCGGCCTCGGCCTCTTCCACGGTCGGCGCATCGTCGACATCCAGGCCGCGCGCGCAATCGATCGTGACACCGCGAATGCCGGCCTGCAGGATTTTGCGGATTTCCTCGTCACGGGTGAGGACGAAACGGTTGCGGACGAAGGGGTGCTCCATCCATCCACAATCGAGATCGTGAATAAACATCCCGAGCCGCAACTGCGATGCATCGACTTTCTTCAACATGAGACTGACTTCAGCGTGTGTTAACCGCACCGGTTCGGTTTGCGGTCTTTCAGTATAGCAACTGTTCAACTTGTATCACCGTGCACAGATGTCAGATTATGAAATATGTATCCTGAAAGCTACATTAATTTACATACGTCATGACATAAATATCACGCTTTCTTTCCGCTGCCGTTCTGACACGCGGCGAGCACAGGAAAACTGCATCTTTCCACTACGCCCGCGTGCCATGGATACCATCGGCGGCGCGAACGCCTGGCCGTGACACTGCTGGTCACCGTCCTCGTCGAATGCGCCGTGCTATACGGCTTGTCGGCTGCGTTCTTCTCGCACCCGCAGACCCGGCACATGCTGCTGCCGGTGGCCCAGGTCGAGCGCCACCTGTTTTCATCCCCGTCCACCAGCGCCGCGCGCTGCACGCTGCCTGCCTTTTTCACCAGCGGCAACGCTGAGACCAGTGTGATGCGCGGCAAGGTCACGCACCAGCACATCCACGACAACCAGCACACTGCCTACTAATATAAAGGGATGACATCATGTGGTACTTCTCCTGGATCCTCGGCCTCGGCCTCGGCTTCGCGCTGACGGCTGCCATCATCAACGCCGCCCATGCTTGACGTTTACGTTAACGTCATATACCGTACAGAGACCACCGATCGCACCCGCAATCCAAGGAACACCATGAACGACATCACTCCCGCCGCCAGGCTCGACCTGCCGGAGCAGCCCAAGCTGGCCAACAAAGTGCGTTTCGTGACCGCCGCTTCGCTGTTCGATGGCCATGACGCCTCGATCAACATCATGCGCCGCATCCTGCAGTCGAACGGCGCCGAGGTCGTGCACCTGGGCCACAACCGCTCGGTCGACGAGGTCGTCACGGCGGCGCTGGCCGAGGACGTGCAAGGCATCGCCATCTCAAGCTACCAGGGCGGCCATGTCGAATATTTCAAATACATGATCGACCTGCTGCGCCAGCGCGGCGGCGCCCACATCAAGGTGTTCGGCGGCGGCGGCGGTGTGATCGTCCCGAGCGAGATCGAAGAACTGCATGCCTACGGCGTCGCCCGCATCTTCAGCCCGGAAGACGGCCAGCGCATGGGCCTGGTCGGCATGATCCGCTCGATGCTGCAAGCCTGCGACGTCGATTTGTCGACCTACGCGCCCACGTCGCTGGAATCGCTGCGGCAAGGCGAGATCGCAACGCGCCACCGTCCGCTGGCCCAGCTGATCACCGCGCTCGAAGCCGGCAAGGCCGCGCCGCTGCTGCACAAGCAGATCATCGACACGGCCGAAAGTTTGAAGGTGCCGGTGCTGGGCATCACCGGCACCGGCGGCGCCGGCAAATCCTCGCTGACCGACGAACTGATTCGCCGCATCCGCCTCGACCAGGACGACCGCCTGAACATCGCCGTCATCTCGATCGACCCGTCGCGGCGCAAGTCGGGCGGCGCGCTGCTGGGCGACCGCATCCGCATGAATGCGATCAACCCGTGGAATGGTCAAACCCGTGTGTTCATGCGCTCGCTCGCCACGCGCGAAGCCGGTTCCGAAATCTCGCAGGCGCTTCCCAGCGTGATCGCGGCCTGCAAGGTGGCCGGCTTCGACCTGGTCATCGTCGAGACCTCGGGCATCGGCCAGGGCGACGCCGCCATCGTGCCGCACGTCGACCTGTCGATGTACGTGATGACGCCGGAATTCGGCGCCGCCTCGCAGCTGGAAAAGATCGACATGCTCGACTTCGCCGACTTCGTCGCGATTAATAAATTCGACCGCAAGGGTGCGCAGGACGCGCTGCGCGACGTCGCCAAGCAGGTCCAGCGCAACAAGGAGCTGTGGAGCCAGGCGCCGGACGACATGCCGGTCTACGGCACCCAAGCCTCGCGCTTCAACGACGACGGCGTCACCGCGCTGTACCACGGCCTGCTGCCAGCCCTGCTCGAGCTCGGCCTGCACGCGCAAACGCCCAAACTGCCCAAGCCGGCGCTGAAATACTCGAGCGGGAAGAACGTGATCGTCCCGCCCGCGCGCGCGCGCTACCTGGCCGAGATCGCCGACACCGTGCGCGGCTACCACCACAACGTCGGCAAGCAAGTGAAACTCGCGCGCGAGCGCCAGCAGCTGAGCGAGACCAAGCGCATGCTGGCCGCCGCCAACCGCGCAGACGTTTCGAACAACCTTGTCCTCGACGACCTGATCGCGGAGCGCGACAACGCGATGGCCTTTGATGCCAAGTCCCTGCTCGCCGCCTGGCCGCAATTGCAGGCGACCTACGCCGGCGACGAGCACGTCGTCAAAATCCGCGACAAGGAAATCCGCACCCATCTGACCTACACGACCCTGTCCGGCAACAAGGTGCGCAAGGTCGCGCTGCCGAAATTCGAAGACCACGGCGAAATCCTGCGCTTCCTGATGCTGGAAAACGTGCCGGGCGGCTTTCCGTACACGGCCGGCGTGTTCCCGTTCAAGCGCGAGGGCGAAGACCCGACCCGCATGTTCGCCGGCGAAGGCGACGCCTTCCGCACCAACCGCCGTTTCAAACTGGTCTCGCAAGGCATGGACGCCAAGCGCCTGTCGACCGCGTTCGATTCCGTCACGCTGTACGGCGCCGACCCGGCGCTGCGCCCGGACATCTACGGTAAAGTGGGCAACTCGGGCGTGTCGATCGCGACGCTGGACGACATGAAGGTGCTGTACGACGGCTTCGACCTGTGCAGCCCGAGCACTTCCGTCTCGATGACGATCAACGGCCCGGCCCCGACCATCCTGGCGATGTTCATGAACACCGCGATCGACCAGCAGATCGACAAGTTCACGCAAGAGAATGGCCGTGCACCGGACGCCCAGGATGCCGCAAGGATCAAGGCTTGGGTGCTGGCCAACGTGCGCGGCACCGTCCAGGCCGACATTCTGAAAGAAGACCAGGGCCAGAACACCTGCATTTTCTCGACCGAGTTCTCGCTGAAAGTGATGGGCGACATCCAGGCCTATTTTGTCGAGAACCAGGTGCGCAATTTTTATTCGGTGTCGATCTCGGGCTACCACATCGCCGAAGCCGGCGCGAACCCGATCTCGCAGCTCGCCTTCACGCTGTCGAACGGCTTCACGTTTGTAGAAGCTTACCTGGCGCGCGGCATGCACATCGACGACTTCGCGCCCAACCTATCGTTTTTCTTCTCGAACGGCATGGACCCGGAATACACGGTGCTGGGCCGCGTGGCGCGCCGCATCTGGGCGGTGGCGATGCGAGACAAGTACGGCGCCAATGACCGCTCGCAAAAACTGAAATACCACGTGCAAACGTCCGGCCGCTCGCTGCATGCGCAGGAGATCGACTTCAACGACATCCGCACCACCCTGCAGGCGCTGATCGCGATCTACGACAACTGCAACTCGCTGCACACCAACGCCTACGACGAGGCGATCACCACGCCGACCGACGAATCGGTGCGCCGCGCCCTTGCCATTCAATTGATCATCAACCGCGAATGGGGCCTGGCCAAGAACGAGAATCCGAACCAGGGCGCCTTCATCATGGAGGAACTCACCGACCTGGTCGAGGAAGCGGTGCTGCAGGAATTCGAGCGCATCGCCGAGCGCGGCGGCGTGCTGGGCGCGATGGAAACCGGCTACCAGCGCGGCAAGATCCAGGAAGAGTCGATGCTGTACGAGCACCGCAAGCACGACGGCTCGCTGCCGATCATCGGCGTGAACACCTTCCGCAACCCGAAAGGCGCGGCCGCGCCGGCCACGATCGAGCTGGCCCGCTCCACCGATGACGAAAAACAATCGCAGCTGACGCGCCTGGACGATTTTCATCGGCGTCACGCGGCCGAGTCGGCGGCCGCGCTGGCTGCGCTGCAGCAAGCGGCCGTCGACAACGACAACGTGTTCGCGCGCCTGATGGATGCGGTGCGCGTGTGCTCGCTCGGCCAAATCACGACTGCGCTGTTTGAGGTGGGCGGGCAGTATCGCCGTAATATGTAAGCCGCACCAGCAGCATCCGGTCGCCGCACCACGAGGGTTTCCCCGCATTGCAACGGGGAAACCCTTCTTTGTTATCGCACCTGCACAATTGCGCGCGGGATATTCAAGGCATCGTGATACCATTTGATTCCTTGTTATCAAGCTAACGTCATGCGTACCCGGGTTTGCATCACCATCGACACCGAATTCAGTATCGGCGGCGCGTTCGCGGATGCGTCGCGCATTCCGGTGGGCGAGCAGAACGTCTGGTGCAACGTCAATGGACGCTCCGAGGGTCTCGGCTTCATGCTCGACACCTTCCGCCGCCATCACGTCGAAGCCACCTTCTTCGTCGAGACCGTCCAGCGTCACTATTTCAAAAACGATCCGATGCGTCCGATCGCGCACCAGATCCGCGACGCCGGCCACGAAGTCCAGCTGCATTCGCACCCGTGCTGGTCGCTGTTTGCGCACCAGGACTGGCCCGAACGCGCGCGCGTGCAACGGCGCCTCGACGATTTCGCCGGCCGTCCGCTCGAAGACTCGGTCCAGCTGCTGCAGCAAGGCATCGACACCTTCGCCGATTGGGGCGTGGACCGGCCGACCGCTTTCCGCAGCGGCAACCTGCAGCATGACGAGAACCTGTTCAAGGCACTGGCCCGGGTCGGGATTCCGTACAGCTCGAACGTGGCCGTCGCCGTGTTCCACACCGGCCAGCCGGATTATGCGCTGTACAGCGGCACCCACGAGCGCCACGGCGTGCTCGAATGCCCAGTGCTGACCTATTCGGACTGGAAAGTCGGTCCGAAACGCCACCTGAAGGCCTTGACCATCGCCGGCACCAGCTTCTCCGAGATGCGCGTGCTGCTCGAGAAAGCGTATGCGGCTGAGGTACCGCTGGTGGTGATTCTGACCCACCCGTTCGAATACGTGCAAAGCACCGATTCGCAATACAGCCACACGCGCCGCCACGCCGTCACCCAGCAGCGCCTGAAACAGCTGTGCGCTTACCTGGAACAGAACGACGACCGCTTCGACGCCTGCGGCATGGCACGCGCCGCGCGCGATCCGGTCTGCCGCGACGGGCGCAACCTGCTGCTCGACAGCCCGATCTGGCACGCCCTGCCGCGCATGGGCACCCAGGTCGCTTATGACCGTTTCGGGCGCTTTGCGCTCGCCTGCACGAGGCCCGCCGCCGCATGACGACCACCTGGATCAACCGCCAATTCGGCACCTTCCGCGGCCTGGTGCGCCTGGGCCTGGCCTATGCCGAACTGGGCACCGGCCGCTTGTCTGCCTTCCAGCTGCGCCGTCCAGAAAGCGTGCGCCGCCTGGTGTTCGTTTGTCACGGCAACATCTGCCGCAGCGCCATCGCGCACCGTCTCGCGCTGGCCGAGGGTTTGCCGGTCGCGTCGCTCGGCCTGTCGACATCGACCGGCGCCAGCTCGCCGGAGCAGGCGGTGGCCGCGGCCGCACGCGCCCAGGTCGACATGAGCACGCACCGCGCGACCGACTTTAGCGATTTCGAGGTGCAACCGGGCGATCTGTTCCTGGTGATGGAAGTGCGCCAGGCGCACAAGCTGCGCCAGCGCCTCGGTGCGCGCGACGACGTGCATGTGGCCCTGCTGGGCATGTGGGGCTCGCCCGTGATGCCGCACCTGCACGACCCGTTCACGCTGAGCGACGCCTATTTCGACACTTGCTTCGCGCGCGTGAAAACGGCCGTGCGCCGTCTCGGCGAAGCGCTGCCGCATCTCAAGGCCATCGACGCCGGCCAGAGGAAAGTCGGATGAACCCGCAGATGCCGTCCACGCAGTTGCCCGCCGTCGTGGTGGGCATCGAAACGCCGATCGGCCTGACTGTGATCCGCGACCTCGGCAGCCGCGGCGTGCCGGTGATCGGCGTCGGCCGCTCCGATACGGCGCTCGGGCTGGCTTCGCGCTACCTGCGACGCGGCGTGGTGCGCGCGGCGTCGGCGCAAGGCCTGATCGACCAGCTGGCCGCGCTCGGCCAGGAACTCGGGCGCGCCTGCCTGTTCGCGATCTCGGAAAACGACATCGAGCTGCTGAACCGGCACCGCGACCGCCTGGCCAATTTCACCATCATGTTCGCCGACGAGCGCCGCATGGCCAGCGTGTTGAACAAGGATGCGACCTATGCCGCCGCCGCGCGCGCGGGCGTGCGCGCGCCGCGCACCGAGCAGGTCACGAACCTGGCCGAAGTCGAGGCGCTGGGCGCAACCCTGCGCTTCCCGGTGGTGCTCAAGTGGGCCAATCCGCACGAGGCGATGGCGGTACTGGGCCCGTTCGGCCTGGGCATCGACAAGACGCGCTACTGCCACTCGGCGGCGGAGCTCATCGACTACCTGCGCCCCTACGGACGCGCCGGTGTGTTCCCGCTGATCCAGGAATACTGCGCCGGTTACGGCCTGGGCCAGTTCGTGCTGATGAAGGATGGCGTCGCGCATTACACCTTCCAGCACCGGCGCGTGCACGAATGGCCGCCGGAAGGCGGTTTTTCCAGCCTGTGCGAATCGGTCGGGGCGCCGGAGCATGCAGCGCTGATGGAAAAATCGATCGCGCTGCTGCGCGAACTCGAATGGGAAGGCGTGGCGATGGTCGAATACCGCTACGACCCGGCCACCGGCGACGCCGCCCTGATGGAAGTCAACGGCCGCTTCTGGGGCAGCCTGCCGCTGGCCTACCACGCCGGCGCCAATTTTCCGTATCTGCTGTACCGCCTGTTCGGCCTGGGCGAGGCGATCGCGCCGGCGCCCTACCGCGCTGGCGTGCGCTGCCGCTACATGCTGCCCGAGACCAAACGCCTGCTGCGCATCCTGTTCGCCCAGCAAAAGATCCCGGACCGCAAGCTGCAGTTCGCGCGCGGCGCCGAGCTGGCCGGCTACCTGTTCGACTTCGTGCGGCCCGGCAGCCACTATTATGTATACGATGCGCGCGACCGCGGCCCCTTCTTCAGCGACTTGAAGCAGATGGCGAAAAAGGCGCTCGGCCCGATCCTGCCCAAACGACGCCCGGCACCGCTTCCGGTCCCGATCGAGCAGGACGCGCGCAAGGGCCACTGAGGCTCTAGAATGGGGCATCGTCGTCGCTACGGAGACCAGCATGCCCATCAAGCCGGAGCAACTCGCCACCCTGATGCAGGAAGTGGAGCAGGAAGACCCGATCGACTTCGCCGACCTGCCCTTTCCCGAGGACGATCTGCGCCAGCTGGTCGCCGAGCACTTGTGCGAGATGGCGGCGTCGATGGAAAGCTTCAACACCGAGGACCGGCTCATGACGCTGCTGGCCGTGGCCGCCAAGCTGGTGCTGGAAAACCTGGTGCTGCACGTGCAGCTGCTGCGCCGCCATGGGCTGCCGGTCGGCGATAACGTCGAAGCGTTGCTCAGCCGCTTGCGCAAGGGCGACGACGCGGCTTGAGAAACTGCCAACTCCCTTGGCAGATTGTTACAGGGCGAAGATGAAGCGTTGCCCTGCGACAACTCAGCAAGGAGCGATTTGCAACATCCGCGTTCAGTTGTGCGGTTTTCTGTCTATTCCTTCAGGTATTATTGTTGACGAGGAAATTCCGTAGATCAACGGAATGCAAGCCAACACCACAAGGATTTTAGATGCCGCGTCACGCCACCAAGCTCAAACTCATCGCTGCCGTCGTATCCAGCGCTTTCCTGATCGGCGGTCTGTCGGCCTGCCATCGAAGCCAGTCGACTGCCAGCCTGCTCGCCGATGCCAAGCAATACCAGCAAAAGGGCGACACCAAGGCGGCGATGATCCAGCTGAAGAACGCTGTCGAACAAAGCCCGCAAGACGGCGAAGCGCGCATGCAGCTGGCTGCGCTGGAATGGGACACGGGCGACTTCATCTCGGCCGACAAGGAATTACACAAGGCGCGCTCGCTCGGCATCCCGGACGATCGCGTGCTGCCCATGATGGGCCAGGTCATGCTGCAGCAAGGCCATGCCAAGGAAATGCTCGAGGATATCCCGGCCGAGAAGGCGGCCCGCTCGCCGATCCTGCTGGCCCTGCGCGGCAACGCGCTGCTGGCGACCGGCAACGCGGACCAGGCCAAGCAGTCTTACGAACAGGCGCTGGCGCTGAACCCGAACGAAGGCGAAGCTTTGCTCGGTCTGGCGCGCCATGCGATGGGCCAGAAAGACCAGGACGGTGCGCAGCGCTACATCGCCGAGGCGCTGGCCAAGGATCCGAAGAACCCGGAAGTGTGGATGGCCGACGGCGCCATGCTGCGCCTGCAGGGCAAGAATGCCGAGGCGCTGGCCGCCTACGACCAGGTGCTCAAGCTCAAGCCCGACCACCGCACCGCCCACATCGAAAAAGCCTATATGGAGATCGGCTTCGGCAAGTTCCCAGAAGCGAAAGCCGAGATCGAAGCAGCCCGCAAGGCGGCGCCGAACAACCTGCTCGTGACCTATACGCAGGCGCTGTATGACTTCTCGCAAGGTAAATTCGCGGCCGCCGAAGAGTCGCTGCAGCGCGTCCTCAAGAGCGCACCCGAGCACATGCCCAGCGTCCTGCTGGCCGGCGCGACCGAGCTGAACCTGGGTACGCTCGAACAGGCCGAGCGTAACCTGCGCCACTACCTCGAAAGTATTCCCAACGACCCCTACGCGCGCAAGCTGCTGGCCCAGACCCTGCTCAAGGGCGGGCGTCCGGCCGACGCCGCCGCCGTGCTGGCGCCGGTGCTGAAGGATTCGACCCAGGATCCGCAGCTGCTGGCCCTGGCCGGCGAGTCCTACATGCAGACGCGCGACTTCGCCAAGGCCAACACCTACCTCGAAAAAGCCGCGGCGCTGGCGCCCAAGGCGGCCGCGGTGCGCACTTCGCTCGGCCTGGCCAGGCTGGCCCAGGGTGACCAGGCGCGCGGCGTGAGCGAACTCGAGATGGCGACCACGCTCGATCCGAAGTCGCCCCAGGCCGTCATGGCGCTGGTGCAGACGGAGATGAACCTGAAGCAGTACGACAAGGCGCTGACCTCGATCCAGTCGCTGGAAAAGCAGAAGCCGGACGACGCGCAGGTGCAGAACCTGAAGGGTGCGGTCTACCTGGCCAAGAGCGACCGCGCCAATGCCCGCGCCGCCTTCGAGAAAGCGGTGTCGCTGCAGGCAACTTACTTCCCGGCCGTGACCAATCTGGCGCGCATGGACCTGGAAGACGGCAAGCCGGATGCCGCCAAGGGACGTTTCCAGAAGGTCCTGGACAAGGACAAGAACAATTACGGCGCAATGGCGGCGCTGGGCGACCTGGCAATGGCGCAAAAAAAGACCGACGAAGCCACCAGTTGGTATGAGAAAGCCAGCAGTGCCAATCCGGATGCGGTCGTGCCGGCGCTGAAGCTGGGCACCCATTACCTGCAGATCAACCAGCCGCAAAAGGCGCTGACGCTGGCCCGCAAATTCCAGACCGCGAACCCGACCAACCCCGAGCTGCTCGACCTGGTCGGCGAGGCCCAGGTCGCGACCAAGGACTATAGCAGCGCGCTCGACACCTACTCCAAGCTGGTCGCCGTGGCGCCGAAATCGGCCCAGGCCCAGCTGCGCCTGGCCGGCGTGCACATGCTGCTCAAGAACGACAGCGAAGCGGCGCTGGACGTCAAGCGCGCGGTCGAACTGCAACCGAACTTCCTGCCGGCACGCGCCGCCCAGGTCCAGCTGGCGATGCGCGCCAACCGCCCGGACGACGCAATGGCCGTGGCGCGCGACCTGCAGAAGGCCGAACCGCTGTCGCCGGCCGGCTTTGCGCTCGAAGGCGACCTGCTGATGGCCCAGAAGAAGCCCGCCCCCGCCGTCGCCGCCTACGACAAGGCGCTGTCGCTGAAGAAAACCAACGAACTCCTGATCAAGTCGCTCATGGCGATGAACGCCTCCGGCAAGGGCAAGGAAGCCCAGGCCCGTGCGGCGCAATGGCTGAAGGAGAATCCGACCGATCAGGCGGTCGGCATGTATATGGCCGAATCCAGCCTGGCCAACAAGGACTTCAAGTCCGCGATCGCCCAGCTGCAGGCACTGCTCAAGACCAACCCGAACAACCCGGTCGCGCTGAACAACCTGGCCTGGGCCTACCAGCAGGAGAAGGATCCGCGCGCTCTGGCGACCGCTGAACAGGCGTACAAGGTTGCCGGCGACAACCCGGGCGTGATGGATACCCTGGGCTGGCTGCTGGTCGAACAGGGCGATACGGCGCGTGGCCTGCCACTGCTGCAGAAGGCCGGCGGCATCGCACCGGACGCGCCGGAAATCCATTATCACCTGGCGGTCGGCCTGAATAAATCGGGCGACAAGCAGGGTGCACGCAAAGTCCTGGACAAGCTGCTGGCGCAAAATAAGCCGTTCCCACAGATGGATGAGGCGCGCGCATTGCTCAAGACCTTATAAATCGTTAAGATACTGTTACAAAGTTATACAAAAAATAAGCCGGATCCGGTTTCCGGGCCGGCCTGCCAAACTGGGGCGTCCTGTACTGATGGGCGCACGAATTACTGGGGGTAGTCTGCGATGACGACTTTCGAAGATATCAAGAATCCTGAGGGTGAACCGGCCGCATCCCTATCGGACGCTCATGTTTTTGATGAACGCGATAATATGGCGCCCTCCAAATTAGAGGATGTTATCGTGAACCACGATTCGTACGGAATCCGGCTTACCGATACCGCTGACGGGCGCAATTCGGCCAGTATGCTGATCAACAAGATGTACGCCTGGCGTGGTTACGCCGGCACCCATCAGTTTTCTGACGACCCGAACCGCATCACCCTCACCGCAACTGACAAAGGCGACGTGGTGGGAACGCTCACCATCGGTATCGATGCTCCGATCGGCCTGATGGCCGACCAGATCTTCAAGGAAGAACTGGATGCCCACCGCAACCGCGGTGCGCGCCTGTGCGAATTCACCAAGCTGGCGTTCGATCCGTCGGTACGTTCGAAAACGTCGCTGGCCAACCTGTTCCACTTGGCGGTAATCTATGCGCGCGACATCCACCAGTGCACCGATATCGTGATCGAAGTCAACCCGCGCCACCGCCGCTTTTACGAGCGTATGCTCGGTTTCGAGCAGGAAGGCCAGCTCAAGATCAACACACGTGTCGATGCGCCGGCTTACCTGCTGCGCGTGAATCTGGAATTCGTCACCGAACAGATCCAGAAGTACGGCGGCACCTTCGATGCCGACGGCGCCACCACCGAACGTTCGTTCTACCCGTATTTCTTCTCTCCGCGCGAGGAACGAGGCATCATCAATCGCCTGTTGCGCATGGACGAACAGCAGCACATCGCCTGACTCCCAATGCCGCCTCCGGGCGGCATTGTCGTTTTCCTTTCAACCCGTTTTTCCCCGATTCCCTCGATGAGCATTTCGTTTAGCTATGACAAGGCGTTTTCACGCAATATTGGCTGGGTGACCCCGCAAGAGCAGCAAATCCTGCGCAACAAGCGCGTCGCCATTGCCGGCGGCGGCGGCGTGGGAGGGGTCCACCTCATGACCCTGGCCCGCCTCGGGGTAGCTAAATTCCATATCGCCGATTTCGACACCTTCGACGTCCATAATTTCAACCGCCAGGTGGGCGCGATGATGTCGACCGTCGACCAGCCCAAAGCCGACGTGTTGGCGCGCATGGCCAAGGACATCAACCCCGAAATCGACATCAAGATTTTTCCGCAAGGCGTGAACAAGGACAACCTGGACGAGTTCCTGTCCGGCGTCGATCTGTACGTCGACGCGCTCGATTTCTTCGCCTTCGATGCGCGCCAGCAGACCTTCGCCAAGTGCGCCCAACTCGGCATCCCGGCCACCACCGCGGCCCCGCTCGGCATGGGCGCGGCTCTGCTCAACTTCCTGCCGGGCCAGATGACGTTCGAAGAGTATTTCCAGTGGGGCGACAAGTCCGAGCTCGACAAGGCGATCCGCTTCGTGGTCGGCCTGGCGCCGGCCGGCCTGCACCGTCCCTACTTGGTGGTGCCGGAATCGGTCAATTTTGCCGAACGGCGTGGCCCGTCGACCATGATGGCAGTCCAGCTATGCTCGGGCGTGGTCGGCACCGAATCGCTGAAAATCCTGCTCGGACGCGGCAAGGTCTGGGCGGCGCCGTACGGCGTGCAGTTCGACGCCTACCGGAATAAACTGGTGCGCACCTGGCGCCCGGGCGGCAACAAGCATCCGCTGCACCGCTTGATGATCGCCGTCGCCACCAAGCAGATGAGCAAACAACTGGCCGGAAAGACTGCGCAGGCATGAGCATTCCACAACCGATCCACCGCATCCTCGACCTGGCGCGCTGGGCGCCGAGCGGCGACAACACCCAGTGCTGGCGCTTCGAAGTGGCCGGCCCCGATCACGTGGTCGTGCATGCCTTCGACACCCGCGCCGACACTGTCTACGACCTGGACGGCCACCCCAGCCAGATCTCGATGGGCGCGCTGCTGGAAACCATGACCATCGCCGCCAGCGAACAGGGCTTGCGCGCGCACGCGACGCGCCGGCCCGATGCCCCGATCGAGGCCCCGGTATTCGACGTGCGCTTCACGGCGGATACGGCCATCGAGCCGAGTCCGCTGATCGGCGTGATCGACAAGCGCAGCGTACAGCGCCGTCCGATGAGTACCCGCCCGCTCACCCCCACCGAAAAGCGCGCGCTGGAAGCGGCGGTCGGCCCAGATTACGCGCTCGGCTGGATCGAGGGCTTCGGCCCGAAGCTGCAGGCGGCGCGCCTGATGTTCAACAACGCCAAGCTGCGCCTGACCATGCCGGAAGCGTTCGAGGTACACCGCCGCATCATCCACTGGAATGCGGTGCGCAGCCCGGACAAGGTGCCGGACCAGGCGCTCGGCGTCGACAACATGACGCTCAAGCTGATGAAATGGGCGATGGTCAGCTGGAAGCGCATGTCGACCATGAACGCGCTGATGGGCACCTGGGCGCCGCGCCTGCAGATGGACCTGCTGCCCGGCCTGGCTTGCGCCGCCCACTTCGTGCTGAAAGCGAAGCAGCAGCCGAGGACCATCGACGACTACGTCGAAGCCGGACGCGCCGTGCAGCGTTTCTGGCTGACGCTGACCAAACTCGGCCTGTTCATGCAACCCGAGATGACGCCGCTGATCTTTTCCAAGTACGTCCGCGAAGGCACGCCGTTCACCCAGGCCGCCAAGCTGCACGGACCGGCACGCCGCCTGCAGCAGGAAGCAGCCAGCCTGATCTTTACCGACGATACGTTCCCGGTCTATATGGGACGGCTGGGCGCGGGGCCGGCGCCCGCGGCGCGCTCCGAGCGATTATCGGTCGAGCAGTTGCTTAAATGACACGACTATCCCATGGCGCCCGTTATCTTTTTTTCCTCAGTGCAAAATATTGATACCTATTTATGTCGGATTTTTTTACATAAATAAGATATTTCCTTGCAACAATTTATATATTTTCCTTATGTATCAGTGACTTACCCGTGTTGAGTGTAGCTGGCACAGAACCTGCTTAATATGCAACGTGCAGCTAACGAAAAAACACAGATACTTTTCACCGATCATCAAGGAGATTCAAATGCGCGCAGCAATCAAGACCCTGGTAGGTACCGCAATCACCGTGGCAGCCATGTCGGCAGCCCACGCAGATACCCAACTGTTCAACTGGAACCTGAATCTGCCGAGCGGCGGCCCGACCATCACCGGCATCAACCAGCTGGGCTTCAACGGCGACAGCTTCGTGCAGAACCAGGGCTTCGGCAGCGGTGATGCGTTCACCTTCACCGACAACGGCATCTTCAACATCACCACCAAGAACGCCGGCACCAACCTGTTTGGCGGCGTCGGCCAGCTGACCGGTGACTACACCGGCGGCGTGGGTACCGGCAGCCGTAGCGCTGGCCAGATCACCTTCACCGAAGGTGGCATGCTGAACATCTATTACAACCCGATCCAGAGCTACGACAATACGGGCAAGGGCGCAACCGCCGCTAACCGTGACGGCGCCGCGACCGGCACCCTGATCGCCACCTTCAAGCAAGTCGCCGGCGGCGGCGGCGCGATCAACCCGGACGGCACCCCGAACAGCAACGGTCAACTGACCCTGAACTTCGTGTCGACCTATTTCGCTGACGGCGTCTTCACCGACGAAAACGGCAAGTCGCTGATGGCAGGCTCCACCTTCGGCTTCGTGACCTCGAACGCTTCGCAAGACCTGGGCAACGCTTCGAGCGCCACCGCCCGCGAAGCACTGAGCGGTTCGGCCGACACCGTGAACACCCCGCCGGCTTACTTCTACGTCAACAACGGCGGCCAGCTGAAGCTGAGCACCAACGCCGTGCCGGAACCGGCATCGCTGGCAATCTTCGGCCTGGGCCTGATGGGTGTGGCTGCAATGCGTCGTCGCAAGTCGAACTAATTCGACCCAACGGCAGCATGAAAAAAACCGGCTTCGGCCGGTTTTTTTTCGCCCCTGCGCAGCGCGAGGCGCCGATGATGCCGCACCAGGCGCGCGCACCGACCGCTAGCCGCGCGGCCGGCGCTGCTGCAAATGCTGGTTCAGCTGGTCGATCAATTCGGTGGCCGCGCTGACGATCTGCGCCGACTCGAAGCCGGCCTTGGTCATTTCGCGGAAAAACGAGCGCGCCAGGATCTTGGCCACGTCTTCCGGATTCTGGTAGGCCACACGCACCGATTCGCCGACCCGTTGCTGGGCTTCCTGCAGCAGCGCCATCTGGGCAAAGCGCGAGTCGAGCAGGCGCTGCAGCTGCTGCACCTGGATCGACTTGCCGATGAACAGCGCGGTGACTTCGAGCAGGCGCAACTCGGTCTCGCCGAATTCGGGCGCGCAGGGGGCGCTGGCGGCATTGATCACACCCACCAGCTTGCCGTCGATGCGGATCGGTGCGCAGATCAGGCTCGAGCCGCAGTCGTCGTGCCGGCGCGCCAGCGAGGCCAGCTCGGAGACGTGGATGTCGGGCACCAGCAGTGCTTCGCCGCTGGCCAGCACGCGTCCGGCGATGCCTTCGCCGGACGCGACCGACGCCTCCAGTGCGGCGTCCGGCAGGTGGCCATAACGCGCATGCACGCGCATGCGCGCATCCGCTCCCTCCCCGCTGCCCAGCAACATGATCGAACAGCTGGCGGCGCCGATCAGGGCCGCCGTGGTGGCGGCTTGCTGGTTCAAGCTGTCCTCTAAAGTGCCGCTTGCAAGAAAGTGCTGCAGGTCCTGCAGCCGCACCAGCGGGTTGCGCGCATCGTCCATGCCATCCTCATCGGTATGAATTGCATTAAATTCAATACAAGGTATGGTATGCGATTCGCGCGATCGAGGCCAGCAGCGCGTGGCCGAACGTCACGCGGCTGCGCGCGGCGTCAGGAAGGCTTTATGGAACAGGTGGCGCGACAGCAGCAAGGGCGGCATGCGCAGCCAGTTGCCGCGCACGTACAGCAGGAAACGCGCGCTGGCGCTGGCGGCGCTGGCGCAGCTCGGGTGCAGCGGCAGCAGCGCGTGCGCGAACAGCCAGTCCATCAGCCATCCCAGCGCCGGGGTCGGCCCTTCCGGCGCGACTGCCGCCAGCACCGCCGGCGGCACCTCGGTGCCGAACATCCGTTGCACGTGGCGCAGCGCATAAAACAGCGGCCGTCCCAGCTCGAGCGCGCGCGCGCGCATGGCCAGGCCATCCCAGAAACCCGGCTCGGCGCCGAACTCGCCCAGCAGGCGATGCAGGTCGAACAGGTCGCGCAAACCCTTGTCGAATTCGCCGTCGAAGAACAGGTGCACGGCGCTGTGCAGCACCATGTCGTCCGGGGCCAGCGTCGCCAGGCCGGGCATGCCGGGAATCGGCCGCGCACGCGCACGCAGGCTGTCGGGATCCGGGCGCACCGGGGCGGTCTCGGGCACCAGCGCATGGTGCACGTCGATGCTGCTGCCACGCCGCACGTGCGTCATGGGCGGCAGCTCGTGCATCCACTGGCGGTAGTAGCGCTGGTCGTAGGCGTCGTGGTGGGTGCCGGCCCAGCCGGCCAGCATCAGCGCCGATTCGACGTCGTCCAGTCGCGCCTTCGGCACCAGCAGGTCGATGTCGCCGAACAGGCGGCCGCGCCCGGCGTCCAGGTCGGCCATCGCGTAGGCCGCGCCCTTGAGCAGCAGCAGCGGCAGGCCGGTCGGCTGCAGCGCGGCCTGGATGCAGGCGACTTCGAAGCGCACCGCCTGGCGGTGGCGCGCGGCCAGTGGGCGCACCCAGTCGAAGTGGGCGCGTGCAGCAGCAGGCACGCGCTTCAGCAGGCCGCGGGCTTCGGCCAGCGACAGCAGGGTCGGCGTCAGGTTGGTCGCTGCGCTCTGGCGCAGCAACAAGTCCCAGTCGGCCGGCGTGTAGCGCACCAGCTGGTCGGGATCGCGCAGCGCACGCACGAGGATCGGCAGATGTTTCATGCGGCGGGCGGCTTCAGCGATGCGAACACGGCGATCGCCTCTTCCAGCACGCTGTAGCGGAAGTCGTAGATGACCGTGCGGTCGATGGTGTCGGCCAGCGTATTGAAACCAACCGCGCCCAGCGGGCTGTAATTGAAAGCGTTTTCGGCGACGCGGAAAAAAGCGCGTGCGCGTGGAATCGGTTCGAGCGAGGTAACGGCGCCGTCTTCGTATTTCGGGAACACGATCCAGGCCGGGCGCGCGCTCTCGTGCGCGCGCGCGACGCTGTCGCCCGGCGCCTTCACGTGCGCGACGGTGCCCTTGGTGGTGTTCTCGACCGGGCGGCTGATCACCGGATCGCGGGCGAAGTCGCGGATCACGTCGATCGAGCGGTTTTTCAGGCTGATCGGGCGCGGCACCGGCACCAACAGACCGTCCTGCGGGCGGATCAGCGCCAGTTCGTCGGACAGCAGACGCCAGCCGCGGCTGACCAGCGCCGCGCACAGCGTGCTTTTTCCCGAGCCGGGCGGCGCCGGCAGGATCGCGGCGACGCCATCGCGTTCGACCACGGCGGCGTGGATCATCAGGTAGGCGTGGGCACGCGTCGAGATGCACCAGTTCAGCGCCCACTCCAGCATCGGAAAGGCATGTTCCTGCGGTAGCGGCTCGAATGGCTCCAGGCCGTCGATGTCGAATGAAACCTGCGGCCGGTACCAACGGCGCAACCCGCCGGAGCGGCGCATGTGCACGTGGAAGTCTGCGAAGCCATCGAAGTCGCGCAGCGGATAGTCGCCGTACAGCGTGGCGATGCCTTCGGCGATGCGCTCGATCGGAGAGTGGATGCGGCTGACGAAGGGCCCGGTCTGCACGCTCAGGCCCGGCCCGGCCAGGCGCGCCTCGAGTTCGGCGCGCGACAGCGATGCCACCGTCAGCATGCGCTGCGGTCCACCAGGAACAGGCGCTTCATGTGGTCCAGCAGGGAATCGGCCTCGGCCGCGAAATCGAGCTTGTCATCGCCGGCATCGGCTTCGAATTCGTTTTCCAGCACCGCGGCCAGCGCCGCGCGCGTTGCCGGCCCGGTGCGCAGGGCCTGGAGCAGGACGATGGCGGCGTCGCCCAGCAGGTGGGTGTCGCCGGACAGGTCGTTGTACAGCACGAATTCGCTATCCCACTGGCGGTGCTGCAGGGTTTGCCCCGGCCGCAGCGACCAGGTCTCGCTTGCCGCCACGAACTTCAGTCCATGGTCCCGGCCAGGTAGCCGACGATGTCGTTGGCGTACCACTTCTGGCCGGCGATCGGCTCGTAGTAGCCCTTGGTCGACCATTCAGTCCAGGCCGCTTTGATCGACTCGATGCTGATGAAGTTGACGCGGCCCGACAGCACGTTCAGGTAAGCGGCCATGAGGTGCTGGCCGACGCGGCTGGCGTCGTAATTGGCGCCGATGACGACGTTGTTGCAGCTCTCGTTGTACCAGTTGCTGAAGGTGGCGCAGCTGAAATGGCGATGGAAGGGATCGGTTTTGGAACAACCTGCCGGCCAGCGCGTCTCTTCGTTGGCCCAGTAGCTGGGCGGCTGGCCATTGCAGACCGCCGCCGGGCCTTTGTGGCTCAGCGTGCCGATCTTCTTGTTCTGGCCGATCGCCGACATCGCCGCCGAAGGCGAGATGCCGCAATAGGTGCAAGCCATGCCGGGCTGGCTGTACAGGGTCAGCACCACGCCGGTGGCGCCGGCCCCGGCCTTGGCGAAGCGTCGACGCGCCGCGCCCTTGGCCGACAGGCCGGACGCCGGTGCGGCGGGCATGTCGCCGCCTGCCGGAGGCGGCACTGGGTTGGTTTCGCTTGCGTGACGGTCTTCGATAGCCACTTCAGTCCTCACTCGGTTCTTTATATCAGTCGGGCACGGCCTACAATGCCACATCCGGGATGGGCAAGCAATCCTTGTGCCAATCAGCCAACCACGGAATGCAACACTTAAAGATCAGGGACTTAGGCGCCTTGATTGCCTGTTTGATCATCCGGCGGGTGACAACCGCTGTAAAGAAACCTGACAGAATCAGAAATAACTTTCCGGAATAATCAACACGTCGCCCGGGCGCATCTGCACGTTCGCAGAGATGTCGCCATCCTTGACCAGGTCGTTCAAACGAACATTGTACCGCTCTTGCTTGCCATCGACCGTCCGGATCAGCTTGGCGCGATTGCCGGCGGCGAATTCCGTCGTTCCGCCGACCGCGATCATCACATCCATCAGAGTCATGTCGCGGCGATACGGCAGCGCAGTCGGCCTCGTGGCTTGGCCAATCACGCGGATCTGCTCGCCATAGGTGCCGACGAAACCAGTCACGACCACGGTCACGACCGGCTGCTGGATGAACTTGGCCAGCGACTTTTCGATGTCGCGCGCCAGTTCGGTCGAGGTTTTGCCGGATGCCTGCAGGTCTTCGACCAGCGGCGTAGTGATCTTGCCATCCGGACGTACCGGCACCGACATCGAGACTTCCGGATTGCGCCAGACGATGATATTGACGCTATCGCCCGGGCCGATCAGGTAATCGCTGGCCGCAGCCGGATTATCGGGCGGCAGCGGCCCGTGCGTCGCGCAACCGCCGAGCGCCAGCGAGCCGGCGACGATGAGCGCCATTGCCGAAGTTTTGATCAGGTTCGACTTGTACTTGCCCACGTGAGATCCCTTGCAAAAACTGTTTTGTTATTAAGCCGTTAACAGCGGCGTATTGTATAACATGATGCTCAGCGAAAAGACCGCGCACGATTGGAAATTGTTTTTTATTACCATACTGTATCTTTGCGGCATCTTTTCATTTCTTCTGCATCAGCTCGCGGGCATAATTCGCCGGGATGGCGTAGGTGATCCCGCTCGGATTACTGATCGCATTCTCTTTCAAACCCTTGACGAACACGGCGTTGATCACGCCCACCACCTTGCCGGTAGCGGCATCGTAGAGCGGACTGCCGCTGTTGCCGGGATAGGCCGTGCCATCCAGCTGGAAAATGTTAAAGGGGCGGCGCGACAACGCGGTAATCTGGCGTGCGTCCAGTTTGCGCGAGCTCAACGAAGGCATCACGATCGGTGTGACCGCCGATAAAGTAGCGCGGTTGGTGGCTGCATGCAGGCCCAGGACCATGCCCAGCGGATAGCCGGTGAAGGCCAGCGACTGGCCCTCCAGCACGCTGTCCGAGTCGGCCAGTTCGAGCGCCGGCAGCGGCGGACCGGACAGGCGCAGGTAGGCCAGGTCGTGCTCGGTGTCGCGCGCAACCAACTCGGCAGGACGAAAACGCACCATGTCGCCTTCGCCGATGACGATACCGAGCTGTTCCATATGAGCAGCATCGGTGCTTTCCGGAACAACGTGGGCATTGGTGATCACGCCTAGACCGTCACCGACAATGAAGCCGGTGCCGACGAAGGTCGTAGAGGGGCTGCGCGTGCGTTCGAAGGTGCCGACACCGACGACGGAACGCTTGATGGCGGGAATGATTGTGGTAAGTTCGGCAGCATGTGATGCAAGGCTGCAAGAGAGTACCGTAACGAGGGTGGACAGGGTGGACAGCCAAGCGTGCACCCCCTTTTGCATTTTAAACATTACAATGAAGCGTTTGATTTTGGGCAAGAGGCGATTCACAAGTCTACGCGAGTGTTGCGGGGCTGCACAGCGGAAATATTGATTTACTGAAATTCCATGAGTCGGGTTTGTTGACTCATGACTAACAATCTCTCAATATCGATGCAAAATTCGCTCGTTTTGTTGTTTCACGGCGGAATTTGTGTTGTAGCCGAAGCACCTGATGTCCAAGTGCGTGAACTTTTTCTCTCGTGTAATTGCAATTGCTTAGACTACAAGCGATCATGCGAGGTATTTAATTTTTCTTGACCCGTATTCATAAGCAGTGCGGGTCGTTTATGGTGAGACTGAAAGATGGCAGAAATCACGGCCTTACTCCTGAATTTCCTTAAAGCGATCGGCAAGTACCGGTGGTATGCGGTCGCGATCACCTGGACTATTGCGCTGATCGGCTGGGTCGTCGTGCTGCGCATGCCGAACCAGTACGACGCTTCGGCGCGTGTCTACGTCGACACCCAGACCATCCTGAAACCGCTGCTGTCGGGCATGACCACCACGCCCAACCTCGAGCAGCAGGTCACGTTCATGCGCCGTACCCTGATCAGCCGCCCGAACGTCGAGCGCCTGATGCGGATGGTCGACCTGGACGTCAAGGCCAAGGACAGCAAGGAACACGACAAGATGGTCGACGAACTGATGTCGAAGATCTGGATCGGCGGCACCGACCACGACGACATCTACACGATCGGCTACACCTCGGACAACCCGAAGCTGGCCAAGGACGTCGTCACGTCCTTGCTGACCATCTTCGTCGAGGGCAGCTACAGTGGCAAGAAGGGCGATTCCGAAAAAGCGATCCAGTTCATCGACGACCAGATCAAGCAGTACGAACAGAAGCTGGCCGCCGCCGAGAATTCGCTGAAGGAATTCAAGATCAAGAACATGTACATGCTGCCGCATGGCAATGACGACTTCGGTAGCCAGCTGGTCTCGGCCACCGACCAGCTGACCCAGGCCCGCCTGGATCTGTCGGAAGCCGAGCAGGCGCGCAACGCGATCCGCCGCCAGATCAACGGCGACCCGGCCAAGCCGGGCGAGCCGGTGGTCGACAGCGTCATGGTCGATCCTGACCTCGAGGCGCGCATCGTCACCGTGCAGAAGAACCTGGATGCGCTGCACCTGCAGTACACCGACCAGCACCCGGACATCATCGCCAACCGCCGCCTGCTGAGCCAACTGCTGGCTCAGAAGGCTGAACTGGCCAAGCACAAGAAGCGCAGCAGCGACCCGGGCGCCGGCTACAGCCCGATGCTGCAGCAGCTGACCGTGTCGCTGACGGCCGCCGAGGCACGCGTGGCGTCGATGCGCGCCCGCGTGCAGGACTACGAGACCCGCGTCTCGCGCCTGCGCGCCCAGAGCACCGCCGTGCCGGAAGTCGAAGTCCAGCTGGCCCAGCTGAACCGCGACTACCAGGTCAACCGCGACAATTACCAGAAGCTGGTCGAGCGCCGCGAGTCGGCCCGCCTGTCGGGTGACCTGTCGACCGCCACCGACATGCTGACCTTCCGCACGATCGACCCGCCGACCGTCCCGGACCATCCGAGTGGCCCGAACCGCCTGCGCCTGTTCTCGATGGTGTTCGGCGGCGCCCTGGTGGCCGGCATCGCCGCGGCCTTCCTGCTGAGCCAGATCCGCCCGACCTTCATGAGCCAGACGGCGCTGCGCGACGTCAGCGGCCTGCCGGTCATCGGTGTCATCGGCATGAATTGGACCGCCGAACAAACCGTACGCCGCCGCCGCCGCATGGTGGCCCTCGCAGTCTCGGTCCTGGTGCTGTTTGGCATCTACGGCGCCGGCATGGCTGCGATGTTGGTCCGCCCCACGCTCTAACGCGACGATCACAAGGAGTACAACGTGAGCATTATCGAAAAAGCGGCCAGCCGCATCGACCAGAAACGCAGCGCCGCCCCCGCTGCCGGCAACGCGCCGCACCCTGAAGGCGCGCATGACGCGCATGACGCGCAAGAAGCGCTGGTCGTGACCCCCGCGGTCGCCCCCGCAGCCGCTGCGCACGCCGCACCGGCAGCCAGCCCGAGCCCCCAGCCCGCGCGCCCGCAGAAGTTCTCGACCCGCCGCGTCGATCTCGACCTGGCGCGCATGCGCGAACTCGGCCTGGTGACCGCGGCCGCCGGCCGCACCCGCCTGCTGGAAGACTTCCGCATCATCAAGCGTCCGCTGCTGAACCGCGCCTTCTCGGAGCCTGCGGCCAACGGCAACCCGAACAACCTGATCATGATCACCAGCTCGCTGCCGGGCGAAGGCAAGACCTATTGCGCGATCAACCTGGCGATGAGCATCGCGATGGAACTCGACCACACCGTGCTGCTGGTCGACGCCGACGTCGCCCGTCCCTCGGTGCTGACCACGCTCGGCCTGCCGGCGCACCGCGGCCTGATGGACATCCTGACCGACGACAAGCTCGACATGGCCGACGTCATGTTGCGTACCAACGTCGACACGCTGTCGATCCTGCCGGCCGGCACCACCCACCAGCGCGCCACCGAGCTGCTGGCCAGCTCGACCATGACCAAGATGGTCAGCGAGATCGCCAACCGCTATCCGGACCGTATCGTGATCTTCGACTCGCCGCCACTGCTGCTGACCAGCGAATCGCGCGTCCTGGCTTCGCACATGGGCCAGATCGTGATGGTGGTCGAGGCCCAGACCACGACCCAGCACGCGGTCAAGGAAGCGCTGAGCCAGCTCAAGGACTGCTCGAACGTGAATCTCATCTACAACAAGACCAGGGAAATCCCGGGCATCGAAGAGACGTATGACTATCACTACGGCTAAGCGACCGGCTGCGCGCGCGCTGACGCTGGCGCCGCTGGCAATCGCAGCAATGCTGTGGTCGGCGCAATGCCGCGCCGACTTCAAGATCACGCCGCAGCTGGAACTGCGCGAAACCTATAGCGACAACGTTGCCCTGCTGCCCGACAACCAGGCGCAGAGCTCCTGGGTGAGCCAGATCTCGCCCAGTGTTTCCGTGATCGAAAACGGTCCGCGCCTGAAGCTGAACGGGAACGCGCGCTTCAACAGCTACGCCTACAGCAACAGCGACGCGCCCAACCTGCGCAACGGCGACAGCCAGTACAACGCCAGCGGCCAGGCCAATCTGATCGACCAGCTGATGTACCTGGACGGCTCGGCTTCGCACTCGCGCCAGACGATCTCGGCGTTCGGCCCGAACGGCAACAACGGCTTCAGCAACAACAACAATGCCGGCCTGAGCACCTGGCGCATCAGCCCCTACCTGCGCCACCGCTTCGGCTCGTTCGCAGACATGGAAGTGCGCTATTCGCGCGATTCGGTCAGCGGCGGCGGCGCCGGTTATGGCGACAGCATGGCCAGCACACGGTCGGCCAACCTGAACGGCGCCAGTACCGGCGGCAACTTTGGCTGGGGCCTGTCGTATTATCACCAGGACTTGAACGAGCAATACGCCGGCGACTCCTCGATCCAGAGCAGCCAGGTCAACGTGCGCTATTCGCTGACGCGCCACTTTGCGCTCACCGCCAGCGCCGGCTATGACAGCAACCAATACCAGCTCGCCATCGGCAGCACCTCGGGACGCAGCTGGTCGGCCGGCTTCGACTGGGAACCGTCGACCCGCACCAGCGTCAAGGCCAACTGGGGCCGCCGCTACTTCGGTAACACCGGGTCGCTGGACGCCGCCTACCGCACCCAGCACATCAGCACGACCTTGGTCTATACCGATCAGGTGACGACCTCGCGCCAGCAATTCCTGGGGTCGCAGTCATTCGACACCGCGGCCCTGCTCGATGCCCAGTTCGCGTCCGCCTACCCCGACCCGGCCGTGCGCCAGGCGATCGTGCAGGAATACATCGCCCAGCAAGGCCTGCCGGGCACGCTGACCAGCACCATCAACTACCTGAGCAACCGCTACGAACGCGACCGCCGCCTGCAGGGCAACCTGGCCTTCCGCGGCGCCCGCAGTGGGCTGGTGTTCACGGTGTTCAGCGACCGCCGCAATGCGCTGTCGCTGGGGCAGAACGGCAGCGCGCTGGTCGGCAACCAGCTGTCCAACTACAACGACAATATCAAGCAACGCGGCGCCAATGCCAGCTTCGATTACCGGTTGTCGACGCGCACCATCGCCACCGCCGGCCTGTACACGCAGCACTCGACCTCGCTCGACGGCGCGGTCAGCGGCAGCAACACCGACCTGCGCCTGGGTCTGACGCACGCCTTCGGCGCGCGCATGAACGGCAGCGTCGAGTACCGCCATTCGCGTGGCGACTACGGCCTGAACAGCGCGCCGTATCACGAAAACGCCATCTCGGCCATGCTTGCCCTGGTCTATTAAGCGGAGTCATCACGATGTACGAGAGTTATTACGGATTTTCGGCCAAACCCTTCCAGCTGCGCCCCGACCCGCACTTCTTCTTCGGCAGCAAGGGCCACAAGCGCGCCATGGCCTACCTCGAGTACGGCCTGTCGCAGGGCGAGGGCTTCATCATCGTCACCGGCGAAGTCGGTGCCGGTAAAACCACGCTGGTGCGCAACCTGTTCAACCGGCTGCCGTCCGACCAGATCGTAGCCGCGCACATCGTCAACACCCACCTCGATCCGGACGACACGCTGCGCATGGTGGTGTCGGCCTTCGGCCTGCCGTACGAAGGCGCCAGCAAGACCGACCTGCTGACGCGCCTGGAGCGCTTCCTGTGCGACATCGATCACCAGGGCAAGCGTGCCCTGCTCGTCATCGACGAGGCGCAGAACCTGTCGATGCGCACGGTCGAGGAACTGCGCATGCTGTCGAACTTCCAGACCGACAACAAGTCCTTGCTGCAGACCTTCCTGCTCGGCCAGCCGGAATTCCGCGCGACGCTGCACAGCCCCGGCATGCAGCAGCTGCGCCAGCGCGTGATCGCCAGCTACCACCTGGGTCCGATGGATGCGCAGGAGACCCGCGCCTACATCGAGCACCGCCTGGCCACGGTCGGCTGGAACGGCGACCCGAGTTTCGATGACGGCGCCCACGAAGCGATCTTCGCCTACAGCAGCGGCATCCCGCGCAAAGTCAACACGTTGATGGACCGCGTGCTGCTGATGGGCTACCTGGAAGAGCTGCATGCGATCAGCGCAGCCGACATCCAGACCGTCATCAGCGACATCGCCGAGGAATTCGAGGCGCCCGAGGGCATGGGCGAGCCGGCTCCGGCCACGCTGGCCGGCGCCGGCGCCATGGGCGGCATCGACGACGCGCTGCACATGCACGACCAGCGCGGCAGCGGCGAACGCCGCGCGACCAGCGTCGAAGTACTCGACGAACGCATGATGCGTCTCGAGAAGTCGATCGTCTCGGTGCTGTCGATCCTGAAGAAAATCGTCGCCACCCCGCAAGGGGCCGCGGTGACCCATCCAGTGGACAACGAAGAATGAACATGTACGATCTCGCCCCGCGCCGCACGCCGGCCCCGGGCGAACGCATCCGCAACGCGATGACCTGCGACGTCGAGGATTACTTCCAGGTCTCCGCCTTCGCACCCTACATCGACCGCTCCAGCTGGCCGACGCGCGAATGCCGCGTCGAAGCCAACATGGACCGCATCCTGGCCCTGTTCGACGCCCATGGCGTGCGCGCGACCTTTTTCACGCTGGGCTGGATCGCCGAGCGCTATCCGAACGTGGTGAAACGCATCGTCGCCGGCGGCCACGAGCTGGCCAGCCACGGCTACGGCCACCTGCGCGCATCCGACCAGAGCCGCGCCGAGTTCGACAACGACGTCCGCTCGAGCAAGGCGCTGCTGGAAGACATCGGCGGCCAGGCGGTGCTGGGCTACCGCGCGCCGAGCTTCTCGATCGGCCGCGACAACCTGTGGGCGCTCGACGTGCTGCTGGAAGCCGGCTACCGCTACAGCTCGAGCATCTACCCGGTCGTGCACGACCACTATGGCATGCCGGAAGCGCCACGGTTCGCGTTCTACCCGAACGGTACCGATGGCCTGCTGGAAGTGCCGATCACCACCGTGCAGATGATGGGCAAGAACCTGCCGGCCGGCGGCGGCGGCTACTTCCGCCTGCTGCCGTACGCGCTGTCGCGCTGGATGATGGCCAAGGTCAACCGCGACGACAAGCAGCCGGCCCTGTTCTACTTCCATCCGTGGGAAGTCGATCCCGAGCAGCCGCGTCCGGACGGCATCGGCGCCAAGTCGCGCTTCCGCCACTACGTCAACATCGACAAGATGGAAAGCCGCATCGAAGCCCTCGCGCGCGATTTCGCGTGGGACCGCATGGACCGTATCTTCCTGAACCAAGCATGAACTCGATCATCGAAGCCGCACAGGCCAAGCGCGCCGCACCTGCCGACGCCCAGGCGGCCAGTCCCCTGACCCTGCACCTGCTGCAGCCGCAGGACAGCGCGCGCTGGGATGCATTCGTGCGCGCCTGCCCGGACGCCACCTTCTTCCACCTGTCAGGCTGGCAGAAAGTGATCGAGCAGGCGTTCGGCATCAAGACCTGGTTTTATTACGTCGAGCAGGACGGCCAGATCCAGGGCGTGCTGCCGCTGGCCGAAATCAAGAGCCGCCTGTTCGGCCACTCGCTCGGCGCGATGCCGTTCTGCGTCTACGGCGGCCCGGCCGCCACCAACGACGCGGCGCGTCCGCTGCTGGATGCGGCGGCGCACGAGCTGGCGCAAAAGCTGGGCGTCGGCCACCTCGAATACCGCGGCATGCAGCGCTTCCACCCGGAAGACGCAGCCTGGCACACCAAGGAACTGTACGTCACCTTCCGCAAGGCGATCAGCGCCGACCACGAGGAAAACCTGAACGCCATCCCGCGCAAGCAGCGCGCGATGGTCCGCAAGGGCATCAAGCTGGGCCTGCGCGGCGAAGTCGACGACAACGTCGACCGCATGTTCGAAGCCTACGCCAACAGCGTGCACCGCCTCGGCACGCCGGTGTTCCCGAAAAAGTACTTCGCGCTGCTGCAAAAAACCTTCGGCGACGAGTGCGAGGTGCGCACCATCGTCACCGACAAGGGCGAGCTGGTGGGCTCGGTGCTGTCGTTCTTCTGGCGCGACGAAGTGGTGCCCTACTACGGCGGCGGCATGGACATCGCGCGCAACGTGGCCGGCAACGACTTCATGTACTGGAACCTGATGGAAGCGGCGGCCAACCGCGGCTGCCGCCTGTTCGACTTCGGCCGCAGCAAGCTCGGCACCGGCGCCTACGACTTTAAGAAGAATTGGGGCTTCACGGCCCAGCACCTGCCTTACGAATACAAGTTGTACGGTGCGCAGGCCCTGCCGGACAACAACCCGCTGAACCCGAAATACCAGCTGTTCATCAAGATGTGGAAGAAGCTGCCGCTGCCGCTGGCGAACTTCATGGGCCCCTACATCGTGCGTAACCTGGGCTGACACTGCGACTTTGCTCGCGGAAGAGACATCGTGCAAGACCTGCTCCTGCTGATCCACCGGATCCCCTACCCGCCCAACAAGGGCGACAAGATCCGTTCGTACCACCTGCTCAAGCACCTGGCGCAGCATTACCGGGTGCACCTGGCCACCTTCGTGGACGATCCCGACGACTGGCAGTACCTGCCGCACGTAGAAAAGCTGTGCGCCAGCAGTCATTTTGCGCGCATGAACCCGCTGGCCGCGCGCGTAAAAAGCCTGGGCGCGCTGCTGAAGAACCGCTCGCTGTCGCTCGACTACTACCGCGACGCCGGCATGGAACGCTGGGTAGAAGGCACCGTGGCCGCGCACGGCATCGAGCGCGTGCTGGTGTTTTCCTCGGCGATGGCGCAGTACGCCGATCCCTACCGCGGCGCGCGCCGCGTGGTCGACTTCTGCGACGTCGACTCGGACAAATGGCGCCAGTACGCCGAGCAGAAGTCCTTCCCGATGAACCTGCTGTACCGCTACGAGGCCAAGCAGCTGCTGCGCTACGAGCGCCAGGTCGCGCGCGACTATGATGCTTCGCTGTTCGTGTCGGCCCCCGAAGCCGACTTGTTCCGCCAGCTGGCGCCGGAGAGCAGCGCCAAGATCGGCCACTTCAGCAACGGCGTCGACACCGATTATTTTTCGCCCGACGAACACTATGCCAGCCCGTACGCCCAGGGCGAGCGCGCGCTGGTATTCACCGGCGCGATGGATTACTGGCCCAACGTCGACGCGGTCCAGTGGTTCTGCGATAGCGTATTCCCGCTGCTGCGCGCGCGTGACCCGGACCTGTGTTTCTACATCGTCGGATCGCGTCCGAACCCGGCGGTGCAAGCGCTCGGCCAGCGTGACGGCGTGAAGGTCACCGGCACCGTCCCCGACGTGCGCCCTTACATCAGGTATGCCGCGGTGGCGGTGGCGCCGCTGCGCATCGCGCGCGGCATCCAGAACAAGGTGCTCGAAGCGATGGCGATGGCGACCCCGGTGGTGGTCTCGCCGCAGGCGCTGGAAGGCATCGACGCGGTCCCGGGCAGCGAACTGGTGCTGGCCGAGGATGCCGCCGCCTTCGCCGATGCGGTCGCCGGGCTGCTGGACGGCCAGGACAGTGCAGCCGCCGCCATCGGCCAGGCCGCACGCGCCAAGGTCCAACGCCAGTACAGCTGGTCCAGCAACCTGGCCTGCATAGGAGAGAGCCTCGAATGCAACTGAATCCGCCCCCCGGCGTGCTGCGCGCCGGCCGTCCGGTGCCGCTGGCGCCCGCCACCGCCCTGCTGCTGGCGGTCGCCCTGCTCGCGCCCTTTCTGCTGTACTTCGGCACGGTGCGCTCGATCGTCTCGATCTGGAACAGTTCCGAGACCTTCGCCCACGGCTACATCATCCTGCCGATCAGCCTATGGCTCATCTGGCGCCGCCGCGATAACTTCGCCCTGTATCCGCCGCAGCCGTATGCGCCGGCGCTGGTGCTGCTCGGCCTGCTCGGCGCGGGCTGGCTGGCGGCCCAGCTGGGCGAGGTGCAGGTGGTGTCGCAGTACATGTTCGTGGCGATGTTTCCGGTCGCCGCACTGGCCCTGCTCGGCCCGCGCCTGGCCGGCTCGCTCGCCTTCCCGCTGCTGTTCCTGCTGTTCGCGGTGCCGTTCGGCGAAGTCTTCGTCGGCCCGCTGATCGACTTCACCGCCAACTTCACGGTGTGGGCAGTGCGCGCCACCGGCATCCCGGTGCTGCGCAGCGGTACCCGTTTCGAACTGCCGACCGGGAACTGGTCGGTGGTCGAAGCCTGCAGCGGCGTGCGCTACCTGATCTCGTCGATCACGCTGGGCTGCCTGTACGCGTATCTGACCTATCGTTCGCTGGCGCGGCGCGCCCTGTTCATCGGCCTGTCGATCGTGGTGCCGATCATCGCCAACGGCATGCGCGCGTACATGATCGTGATGATCGGCCACCTGTCGAGCATGCAGCTGGCGACCGGCGTCGACCACATCATCTATGGCTGGCTGTTCTTCGGCCTGGTGATGTTCCTGATGTTCTGGATCGGCAGCTACTGGCGCGAAGACACCGATACGCCGCGCGCCCACGCTGCCGCGGCGAACCAGGAGGCCGCCGCCGAGGCCGGCGCCCCGGCCGCCGTGCCGCGCCGCCTGCCGGCGATGGTCGCCGCGGTGCTGGTGCTGGCCGCGCTGTGGCCGGCCGCCGCGCTGGTCGGGGAACGCGCCAACGACAACCCGGCGCCGGTGCACCTGGACGACGTCGCCGTGAGCTGGCCGCAGGCGGCCAACTTCAGCGACTGGCATCCGTACTACATGACGCCGGACGCTCAATTGCGCCGCAGTTACACGGCCGGCGCCGGCCAGGTGGCCCTGACCATGCTGTACTACCGCAACCAGAACCGCGAAAAAACGCTGATCAGCTCCCTGAACCGCCTGACCGGCTACAAGGATGCCTGGCACGACACGACCCAGACCCGCCTCACCGAGACGGTCGGTGGCCAGAGCGTGACGGTGCGCGAGACCGTACTGCGCAAGGATGGCGGCGGCGCGCTGCTGGTGTGGGACTGGATGCATATCGGCGGCCATGACACCACCAGCAACGTGGTCGGCAAGCTGTGGCAGATGGAATCGAAGGCGCTGCTGCGCGGCGACGACGGCGCGGCGATCATGCTGTCGGCGCCGCTCGACGAGAATCCGGATACGGCGCGCGCGGCGCTGCGCGCCTTCTTGAAGGACAACCTGGGCGCCATAAACGCGGCGCTGGCGGCGGCGCACGGCGCGGGAGTCAAGCAGTGACGGATTCCCGCATTCCGGCAACGCGTGCGGCCCAGCCGCCGCTGGTCGTGCACCTGATCTACCGGCTCGACATCGGCGGGCTGGAGACGCTGCTGGTCGACACGATCAACCGCATGCCGGCGCACGCCTACCGCCACGCGGTGGTGTGCCTGACCGACTACACCGACTTTGCCCAGCGCATCACGCGCCCGGGCGTCGAGCTGTACGCACTGCACAAGCCGCCCGGCCTGGGCCTGTCGGCGCACGCGCGCCTGTTCAAGCTGCTGCGCCGCCTGCGCCCGGCCGTGCTGCACACGTATAACCTGGGCACCATCGAATACCACGCCACCGCGCTGCTGGCCGGGGTGCCGGTGCGCGTGCACGCCGAGCATGGGCGCGACGCCGGCGACCCGCAAGGCCTGAACCGCAAGCACAACCTGCTGCGCCGGGCTCTGGTGCCGGTGATCGACCGCTACATCCCGGTCTCGCGCGACCTCGACCGCTGGCTGCAGGACGTGGTCGGTATCCCGGCCGCCAAGCGCAGGCTGATCGACAACGGCGCCGACACCGAACGTTTTCGGCCCGCCCCGGTTGCAGCCGATGCGCGCGAACCGTGGCAGGACGACGATGTTTTCGTCATCGGCACCGTCGGCCGCCTGCAAGACGTAAAACACCACGCCGGCCTGATCGACGCCTTTGCCCTGCTGCGCAAGCTGGTGCCCGAGCACCAGCATCGTCTGCGCCTGGTGCTGGTCGGCGACGGCCCGCTGCGCGCGCGCCTCGAACAACAGATCGTCGAGGCCGGCCTGCAAGACTGCGTATTCCTGGCCGGCGCGCGCAGCGACGTCGCCCCGGCGATGCGCACGCTGTCGCTGTTCGCGCTGTCCTCGATCGCCGAGGGCACGCCGGTCACGATGCTGGAAGCGATGGCGAGCGGCCTGCCGGTGGTCTCGACCGCGGTCGGCGGCATCCCCGACCTGGTGGTCGACGGCGCCACCGGCAGCCTGGTGCCGGCGCGCGACCCGCAGGCGATGGCCGAGGCCCTGGCCGCCTACGTGCGTGCGCCTGCGCTGGCGCGCGCGCATGGCGCGGCCGGACGCGCGCGCATCGAGCGCCACTACAGCGTGAGCGCCATGCTGGCCGCCTACATCGACCTCTACGATGGACTTTGCAAGAATAAAATCTCACTTCAACAAGCGATCGAACCATGTGCGGAATAACAGGCATTTTTGACATGCGCGGCAGCCGCGCCATCGACCGCGGCCTGCTCGGGCGCATGAACGACACCCACTTCCACCGCGGCCCGAGCGAAGGCGACCTGCACCTGGAACCGGGCCTGGGCTTCGGCCACCGCCGCCTGTCCGTCATCGCGCCGGAGAACGGCCTGCAACCGCTGTTCAACGAAGACCGTACGGTGGCGCTGGTGTTCAACGGCGAGATCTACAACTTCCGCGCACTGCGCGACGAGCTCAAAGGCTACGGCCACGAGTTCCGCACGCCGTCCGACAGCGAAACCATCGTGCACGCCTGGGAGCAATGGGGCGAAGACTGCGTCAAGCACCTGCGCGGCATGTTCGCCTTCGTGATCTGGGACCGTCCGAAGCAGACCCTGTTCGTCGCGCGCGACCGCATCGGCATCAAGCCGTTTCATTACGCGGTGCTGCCGGATGGCCAGTTCGTGTTCGGTTCCGAGCTCAAGTCGATCCTGGCGGTGCCGGCGCTCAAGCGCGAGATCGATCCGCGCGCGGTCGAGGAGTATTTCGCTTACGGCTACGTGCCGGAGCCGCGCACCATCTTCAAGGATGCGCACAAGCTGCTGCCGGGTCACACCATGACCCTCCGCGTCGGCGACACCCGGGTCGAGCAAAAGAAATACTGGGACGTGCCGTTCACGCCGCACCACGGCATGACCGACCGCGATATCGAGGGCGAGCTGATTCACCGCCTGCGCGAAGCGGTCGAGAGCCACCTGGAAGCCGACGTGCCGCTCGGCGCCTTCTTGTCCGGCGGCGTCGACTCGAGCGCGATTGTGGCGATGATGGCCGGCCTGTCGAAAGAGCCGGTGAATTCCTGCTCGATCGCCTTCAACGACCCGGCCTTCGACGAGTCCGAGTACGCGCGCCAGATCGCCGAGCGTTACCACACCAACCACCAGAGCGAGGTGGTCGACAAGGACGACTATGGCCTGGTCGACACGCTGGCCCACCTGTACGACGAACCCTACGCCGACAGCTCGGCGATCCCGACCTACCGCGTCTGCCAGCTCGCGCGCAAGCGCGTGACCGTGGCCCTGTCCGGCGACGGCGGCGACGAGAATTTTGCCGGCTACCGCCGCCACCGCATGGCCTTCAACGAACACCGCGTACGCTCGATGCTGCCGCTGGCGCTGCGCAAGCCGGTATTCGGCCTGCTCGGCGCCGCTTATCCGAAGGCCGACTGGGCGCCGCGCGTGTTCCGCGCCAAGACCACCTTCGAGGCGCTGGCGCGCGACCTGGTCGAGGGTTATTTTCACGGCGTGTCGATGCTGAACGACCGCGTGCGCGACCAGCTGTTTTCCGACAGCTTCCGCCGCCAGCTGCAAGGCTACCGCGCGGTCGAGGTGATGCGCGGCTACGCCAAGGATGCGCCGACCGACGATCCGCTGTCGCTGATCCAGTACATCGACATGAAGACCTACCTGCCGGGCGACATTTTGACCAAGGTCGACCGCGCCAGCATGGCGCACGCGCTCGAAGTGCGCGTGCCGCTGCTGGACCACCAGTTCGTCGAATGGGTCTCGGGCCTGCCGCCGACCTCCAAGCTGCGCAACGGCGAGGGCAAGTACATTTTTAAAAAGGCGCTCGAGCCCTACCTCGGCGACGACGTCCTGTACCGCAAGAAGATGGGCTTCTCGATCCCGCTGGCGGCCTGGCTGCGCGGCCCGCTGGCCGAGCAGATGAAGGCGGCGGTGCTGAATCCCGTCCTGCTCGACACCGGCATCTTCAACCAACAATTCCTCAAGCAGATGGTGGATGAACACCAGTCGGGCCTGAAAGACCACGCCACCGCGCTGTGGCAGGTCCTGATGTTCGAAGCCTTCCTGCGCAAGAACGGCGCCGACGCCGCCCCTGCACGTCACTGAAACGAGCCTTAAGATCATGCGAGTCCTGCACGTCCTCGACCATTCCATCCCGCTGCACAGCGGCTATACCTTCCGTACCCGTTCGATCCTGCGCGAGCAGCGTGCACTGGGCTGGGAAACCTTCCACGTTACCGGCTCCAAGCAGCACGCGGGCGATCCATCCACCGGCGCCATGCTCGAGGAAACCTCGGACGGCCTGCATTTTTACCGCACGCCGTCGACCAACGGTGCGTTCAGCAAGCTACCGGTGTTCAACCAGGTCGAAGTGATCGATGGTTTGAGCAAGCGCCTCGCCGAGATCATCCCGATCGTCAAGCCGGACGTGCTGCACGCGCACTCGCCGTCGCTGAACGCGATCGCCGCCCTGCGCGCCGGTAAGAAGTTCGGCATCCCGGTGGTGTACGAAGTGCGCGCCTTCTGGGAAGACGCCGCGGTCGACCACGGCACCGCCAGCGAGAACGGCCTGCGCTATAAACTCACGCGCGCGCTGGAAACCTACGCGTTGAAACGCGCCGACGCCGTCACCACGATCTGCGAAGGCCTGCGCAAGGACATCGTCGCGCGCGGCATCCCGGCCGACAAGGTCACCGTCATCCCGAACGCGGTCGACATCGACAAGTTCTCGCTGGGCGGCAGCGCCGACCTGCAATTGAAGGACAAGCTCGGCCTGTCCGGCTCGCGCCTGATCGGCTTCATCGGCTCGTTCTACGCCTACGAAGGCCTGGACGTGCTGCTGCGCGCCGTCCCCAAGCTGGCCGCGCGCATGCCGGATTTGCGCGTGCTGCTGGTCGGCGGCGGTCCGCAGGACGCGCAGCTGCGCCAGTTGGCGAAAGATCTGAACATCGAAGACAAGGTCGTGTTCACCGGGCGCGTGCCGCACGACCAGGTCAACAAGTACTACGACATGCTCGACGTGCTGGTCTATCCGCGCCTGTCGATGCGCCTGACCGACCTGGTCACGCCTTTGAAACCTCTCGAAGCGATGGCGCAGGGCCGCATCCTGGCCGCGTCCGACGTCGGCGGCCATCTGGAACTGATCGCCGACGGCAAGACCGGCGTGCTGTTCCGCGCCGACGATCCGGATTCGCTGGCCGAAAAGGTTGGCGCGCTGCTCGAGTCGCAGCAGAAGTGGCCGGCATTGCGCCAGGCCGGCCGCGAATACGTCGAGACCGAGCGTAACTGGCCGGTCAGCGTCGCCCGTTATAAAAAGATCTATGGCCGCCTGACCGGGGCGCCAGTCGCGGCATGAAGATCCTGACCTTCAGCACCCTGTTCCCGAACAGCGAGAAGCCCGGCCACGGGATCTTCGTCGAAACGCGCCTGCGCCACCTGGTGGCCAGCGGCCGGGTCGAGTCGCGCGTGGTGGCGCCGGTGCCCTGGTTCCCGTCGACCAATCCGCGCTTCGGCAGCTATGCGCGCATGGCCAAGGCGCCGCGCCACGAAGTCCGGCACGGTCTGTCGGTGGCGCATCCGCGCTACCCGGTGATCCCGAAGGTCGGCATGAACGTCGCGCCGATGCTGCTGGCCAAAGCCGTGAAACCGGCGATCGGGCGCCTGATCGACGAAGGCTTCGATTTCGACCTGATCGACGCCCACTATTTTTATCCGGACGGCGTGGCCGCCGCCATGCTGGCCAGGCACTTCAACAAGCCGCTGGTGATCAGCGCACGCGGATCCGACATCACGCTGATCCCGCAGCACCCGTTGCCGCGCAAGATGATCATGTGGGCCGCAAACAAAGCCGACGGCATCGTCACCGTGTGCAACGCGCTGCGCGACGAGATGATCACGCTCGGCGTGGCGCCGGAGCGCGTGGTCTCGCTGCGCAACGGCGTCGACCTGGACCTGTTCCAGCCGATCGAGCGCAATCCGGCGCAGCCGTTCACGCTGGTCACGGTCGGCCACCTGGTGCCGGTCAAGGCGCAGGAGTTGATCGTCGGCGCGCTGCCGCTGCTGCCGGGCGTGCGCCTGGTGGTGGCCGGCGACGGCCCGAATCGCGGCATGCTGGAAAGCCTGGCGCGCAGTCTGGGCGTGAGCGAGCGCGTGGAGTTTCTCGGCGCGGTGCCGCAGTCGGCGTTGCGTGCGCACTACGGCGCCGCCGATGCGATGGTACTGGCGTCCAGCCGCGAAGGCTGGGCCAATGTGCTGCTCGAATCGATGGCCTGCGGCACGCCGGTGGTGGCCAGCCGCGTCTGGGGCACGCCGGAAGTGGTGGCGGCGCCGGAAGCCGGCGTGCTGATGGCCGAGCGTTCTCCCCAGGGCGTGGCCGACGCCATCAACGCCTTGCGCGCGAATTATCCGGACCGCGCCGCCACCCGCCGCTATGCCGAGCGCTTCAGCTGGGACGACACCACGGCCGGCCAGCTGGCGCTGTTCGACGCGATTCTGGGCCGGCGCCGCGCCGCGCTGCCGGAAAAACGGGCAGCTTGATCGACCATTTGTGCGTGCTGTTGAGTAATTGCCGTGATATTCTCGATTTCTTGCCCTATCCACAGCCGCGTTGCCAGCGGTGCAATACACGGAGCTTCGGCGCGCCATGCGTGACATCCTCGTAACCCTCATCATCCTCGGCCTGTTGCCGTTTTCGTTCAAGCGACCGGCGGTCGGCGTCCTGCTGTACACCTGGGTCAGCCTGATGAATCCGCACCGGATGTGCTATGGCTTCGCCTACAACATGCCGTTCGCGGCGCTGATCGCGGTCGTGACCACCGCCAGCCTGTTCACCTCGAAGGAACCGAAAAAGCTGCCGATGACGCCGGTCACGATCACGCTGCTGCTGTTTACGGCCTGGGTCAGCTTCACCAGCTTCTTCGCGCTCGAACCGAACCTGGCCTGGATCGAATGGCGCCGCGTCATCAAGACCTATTACATGGTGCTGATCACGCTGATGGTGCTGAACAACACCAAGGACCTGAAGCTGTTCGTCTGGGTCGTGGCGCTGTCGCTCGGCTTTTTCGGCTTCAAGGGCGGCTTATTTACGATCATGTCGGGCGGTAACTTCCGCGTGTATGGCCCGGCCGGCAGCTATATCGAGGAAAACAACGGCATGGCGCTGGCCCTGGTGACCACGCTGCCGCTGATGTGGTACGTGCGCTCGATCGTCACCAACCGCTGGCTGATGCACGGCCTGACCGCAATGATGGTGTTCTCGGCGGTCGCGGCGATGGGTTCGTACTCGCGCGGCGCGCTGGTCGGCGGCGCCACCATGATGCTGTTCCTGTGGTGGCACAGCCAGAAGAAGGCCCAGACCGGCTTCGTGCTGGTGATCATGGTGGCCTTGATCATGGCGGTCATGCCGGGCGCCTGGTTCGAACGCATGAATTCGATCGGCTCTTACCAGGACGACGGCTCGGCCATGGGCCGCATCAACGCCTGGCACTTCGCGATCAACGTCGCCAGCCACAACATCCTGGGCGGCGGCTTCAACGTGTTCACGCCGCGCATGTTCTATATGTACGCGCCGGAACCGACCAATTACCACGTGGCCCACAGTATCTACTTCGAGGTGCTGGGTGACCACGGCTTCATCGGCCTGGGCTTGTTCCTGGCGCTGATGTTCACCGCCTGGCGCACCGGCACGCGTGTCTACAAGCAGTGCGTGAAGGATCCCGAACTCAAATGGGCCGCGCAGATGGCGCGCATGTGCCAGGTCGCCATCATCGGCTACGGCGTCAGCGGCGCCTTCCTGTCGCTGGCCTACTTCGACCTGTACTACGACGTCATCATCATCCTCGTGGTCCTCGAGAAGATCCTGCTCGTGAAGAAGCCCGCAACCTTTGCCTATCCGGCGCAGCAGCTCGCGCCGCAAACAACATGAAGTCACCGCATATCGTGACGGCACGCGGCGCCGAGCCGCTGGCCCGGCCTTCCGCCGCGGCCCCGTCGAGCCTCTCGAGAAGAATCTTCTCGATGATGTCGCCAGCCGGCGCGGCAGGCCGCCTGTCGATCATGCTGTTCCATAAGATCCCGCTGCAGGCCGACCCACTGGTGCCGAACGACCTGACGCTGGAGCGTTTCGAACACCTGCTCGACTTCGTTGCCGAGAACACCCAGGTGCTGCCGATGTCGGACGCGGTGGCGGCGCTGCAGCGCGGCGCCCTGCCCAGCCGCGCGGTGGTGCTGACCTTCGACGACGGCTATGTCGAATGGCTCGACCACGTCGCCCCGGCCCTGCGCCGGCGCAACCTGCCGGCCACCTTCTACGTCACCAGCGGCCAGCTGGAAGGCGATGCGCTGTGGCACGAGCGCATCACCGCCGCCGTGCGCGCGCTGCCCGAGCAGGGCGTGACGCTGCCCTACGGCTTCGGCGGCTTCGGCCCGCTCGACACGCTGGACAGCCGCGAGCGCCTGGTCGCCAAGCTGCAGGAACGCCTGAAATACACCTCGCTGGGCGAGCGCGTGGACGCCATTGCCCAGCTCGAGGCCCAGGCCTGCCGCCCGCTGATCCTGCCGCGCCGCTTCGACGCCGCGGCGGTGCGCGCGCTGCACAGCCAGGGCTTCGAGATCGGCGCGCACACGGTCGACCACCCGATCCTCAACGAATGCTCGGCGCAGCAGGCGCGCGACGAGATCGGCGGCTGCAAGGACACGCTGGAAGCCATCATCAAAGGGCGCGTAGACAGCTTCGCCTATCCGAACGGGCGCCCCGGCACCGACTTCGCGGCCAGCCACGTCGACCTCGTCAAGGCTTGCGGCTACCAATCCGCGGTCACCACCAGCAGCGGCGCGGCCTCGAGCCGCTCCGACCCGTTCCAGCTGCCGCGCTTCTCGCCCTGGGGCCGCAGCCACGGCCAGATCACCTTCCAGCTGGCGCGCAACCTGCTGAGCAGCGGCCACGCGCTGCCCGCGGCAAAAGACCCGGACGTCGCCACCGACGTGCGCTGCCTGATGATCGCCAGCACCTTCCCGCCGATCCATGGCGGCTCGGCGGTGGTCTACGACAGCCTGTGCCGCAACATGCCGGCCGGGAGCATCCGCGTGCTGACCGCCAAGACCAGCTACGTCAGCGGCAAGGAGATCGAAGGCTGGCGCGAGCACGACGCCGCCGTCGACTACCCGGTCGAGCGCATCGAGCTGCTGCGTCCGCGCATGCTGCCGGCGCCGGCCAACAGCCTGGTCTCGGCGGGCCGCCTGCTGTTCCAGGACGTGCCGCTGTACGCCCGGGCCTTCCTGCGCGCGGCGCGCATCATCCGCCGCGAGCGCATCAACGTGGTCTGCGTGGGCGAACTGGTGGCCGGCAGCATGCTCGGCATCGCGCTCAAAAAACTATTCAAGGTAAAACTGGTCGTATACGTGCATGGCGAGGAAATCACCACCGCCAGCAGCGGACGCCTGTACGGCAACAAGCGCAAGCAGTACCTGCAAGCCTTCGACAAGGTGGTCGCGGTCAGCTCCTTCACCTGCGACGCGCTGACCAGCCTGATGGACACGCCGCCGGATGCGATCACGCTGATCCCGAACGGCGTCGACACCCACCGTTTCACGCCCGGTCCGCGCGACGAGTCGCTGATCCGCAAGCACAACCTGGCCGGCAAGAAGATCGTGCTGACGGTCGGCCGCATGGTGGCGCGCAAGGGCATCGACATGACCATCCAGGCGATCGCCCAGCTGGTGCAGCAGCGCCAGGACCTGCACTACCTGGTGGTCGGCGACGGCGAGATGCGCCCGCAGCTCGAGCGCATGATCGTCGACCTCGGCCTGCAGGAGTACGTGACCCTGGTCGGCAAGGTCAGCGACGACGAACTGCTGGCCTACCTGCGCACCTGCGACCTGTTCGTGATGGCCAACCGCACGCTGGCCGACGGTGATACCGAAGGTTTCGGCCTGGTGTTCCGCGAAGCCAATGCCTGCCACAAGCCGGTGGTCGGCGGGCGCGCCGGCGGCGCCGTGGAAGCGGTGCGCGACGGCCAGTCCGGCCTGCTGGTGGACGGCTACCAGCCGGCCGAGATCGCCGCGGCGATCGACCGCATCCTGTCCGATCCGGCCCTGGCCCAACGCCTGGCCGATTACGGCCTGCAGCTGGCGCGCGACAACAACACGGTCGCCGTGGCGCGCCAGTTCCTGCGCACCTGCGAACGCCTGGTGGCGCCGCGCCGGCGCTGAGCCTTTGCTGTTGCCCCGGCGCTAAGCCGTTGTCGCCCCGGGCCTCGGCGGCCCCCTTGGCCGGGGCCCAAGTTCTTACCTCACCACGAATGCCAAATTGGATCCCGGCCTTCGCCGGGACGACGAAGCGAGCGCCGGATTACCCCGGCAGGCGCGCGCGCAGCCCGGCCGCCAGGCCATGCACCTCGTCCAGCAGCGGATGCCGGGTCAGGCGCAGCCCCGCATACCACACCAGCGCCACCGGCGGCACCAGCAAGGCCACGCGCAAAAGTGCAGGCAAGCTGTCCGGCAGCAGGCGCTGCACCAGCGCGCAGGCGGCCGCGCAGGCCAGTGCCAGCAGCGCGCTCGGCGCCAGCTCGGCCAGGAAGCGCAGCGGCGACAGGCCGAGCTGCTTTGCCTGGATCAGCATCGCGATCGGCGCACTGGCCAGCGTGGCCACGCACACCGCCCAGGCAAAGCTGGCCAGGCTGCCGTCGAACACCAGTACGCCCAGCAGCACGCGCGCGGCGATCATCGCCAATAAAGGACGCGCCGCCAGCGCCGGCCGGCCGATGGCGGTGAGCGCCGGCGGCAGGTATTGAAACAGCATCGCCACCGCCGCCGCCAGCGCCAGCGGCGCCACCGCCGGCACGCAGTCGAGCCAGCGCGGCCCGTACAGCGCGCGCACCAGGTCGCCGGCCGCCAGCGCGGTGACGGCGAAGGCCGGCCAGCCGAGGCCAGTCAGCAGCGCGGTGGCGCGGCGCAGCAGCGGCGCGATCGCTTCGCCGCGGTGATGCGCGCTCGACAAATAGGACACCGCGCCATAGTTGATGGTGGCCCCGGCGACGTAGCTGAACAGCGACACGGTCGAATTGGCGCGGCTGAACAAGCCGACGTGGCGCGCCGTGCCGAGTTTTCCCAGCAGGATGTCCGGCAGCGCACTGTTGAACGCGTCGGCGCAGTTGGTGGCCAGCGTGGCCGCGCCGAAACCGGCGACACTGCGCCAATGCCGCAGCGAGGGCAGCCAGGGCAGCCCGGCCGGACGTAGATAAACGCACACCAGCACGCTGGCGCAGATGTTGATCAGGTTGGCCCAGGCCAGGCTCATGGTGCCGAAACCGAGCCAGGCCAGCAGCAGGCAGCTGGTGCAGTAGGCCAACGTGCCGGCGGCGGTGATCCAGACCTGCTTGTCGGCCGCCAGCTGGCGGATCAGCAGCGACTGGGTGATCGAGCCGAACGGGATCAGCACGAAGCCGAGCGCCAGCACGCGCATCACTGGCACCATCGCCGGCTCGCCGAACCAGGCGCCGAGCCAGCCGCTCAGCACGAACAGCAGCAGCGCGATCGACCAGGCCGAGACGAACATCACGCCCATCGCCGAACGCATCTTGTCCGGCGTCAGATCGGGCTCGCGCTGGACATAGGTGGCGACGCCGAAGTCGCGGAACATGTGGGCGATGTTGACGAACACCACCGTCATCGAGAACACGCCGATGTCGCGCGGGCTGAGCATGCGCGCGAGCGCGAGGCTGACGACGAAGTTCAGGAACGCCGAGCCCGACGACGAGAAAAATGTGATGAGCAGGGAGCGCCGCAGGTCGGCCATGGTCTATCCGGAAAGAAGGCCCGGCGATTGTACACGCTTGTTCTTGCCGCACCACAATGCGTCAGCTACCGTCCTAAAGAACGTCGCCACTCGCACTGCTGTGGCAAAATAGAAATTAACTTAAGCCAAATTTACGGTATGCAACATCACGCAGGCCTTTTCAACGAGGCGGCGTCCAGCAGTTTATTCGGAGAAATCGTGTTCTTTCCCTCCCCCGATGCCAGCGCGATCAGCCTGGTGATCCCCACCTACAACCGGGGAGACCTGATCGGCGAGACCATCGACAGTGCACTGCGCCAGCAGCGTCCCTTCGCCGAGATCATCGTGGTCGACGATGGCTCGACCGACGCGACCGCGGCGGTGCTGGCGAGGTTCGGCGAGCGCATCCGCGTGATCCGCGTCGCCAATGGCGGCGTGCAGCGCGCGCGCAACACCGGCGTGGCAGCGGCGCGCACCGATTGGGTCGCGCTGTGCGACTCGGACGACCTGCTCGAGCCGGGCTATTGCGCGACGCTGGACGACTGGCTGCGCGTGCAGCCGGCATGCGACGCGGTCTATTGCAATTTCGTGCCCTTCGACGACGACGGCGACCAGCCCGACAAGTTTTCCCAGGCCCCGGCCAGTTTCTTTGCCGGCGCCCGGCGCGATGGCGCGTTTTGGAGCGCCGTGCCCGACCTGTACCTGCGCACGCTCGGCTATCAACCGCTGTTCCCGTCCGGCAGCCTGGTGCGCAAATCGACTTATGAAACGATCGGCGGCTACGACCCGCGCTTCAACCGGGTCGGCGCCGAAGACTGGGAATTCGTGCTGCGCCTGGCCGCGGCGGCGCGCATCAGCCTGTGCGCCACGCCGCTGGTGCGCGTGCGCAAACATGCCAATAATGATTCGGTCGACAATGACCGCCAGATACGCGGCTGCGTGCAGATCCTCGAGTTCGCGCTTGAGCACCACCCGCACGCAAGCCAATACCGCAACGCGATCGAACGCGGCATCGACGAACGTCGCGTGCTGCTGTTCGACGGCGCCTTCGCGCGCGGCGAATTCGACCGCGCCGCCGAGCTGCTCGGCCAGTTCCGGCGCCGTCCGCATGAACGCCGCTTCCGGCTCAAAGTATTCATCACGCGCCTGCCGCGCCTGTTGCGCCAGCCGCTGTGGCGCGCGACGCAATCCGCTTGATGCAAAGGCGATAGATGGTTCTCTTTTACGAATTGACTCAACACGGCATGTCGCATGCGCCGTTCACTCGCGCCTTCGTCGAGATGGTGGCGCATGCCAGCCCCGGCGAGCCGCTGACGATCTACGGCAACCCGTCGCACCTGCAGGCCGCGTTCGGCGAGCCGAGCACGGTGCTCGACGGCCGCCTGACCCAGCTGCCTTACCACACGCCGACCTCGGACCCGCGCTACTTCTGGAAACTGATGAGCGACACGCTGGGTTTCCTGCGCCAGACCTACGGCCCGCTACGCGCGCAGCAGCCGACGGTGATCTTCCTGACCGGCCAGCCGCACCATATCTGGGCCGCCAGGCTGTACCGCATGATGACGCCGGGCTTCCGCTGCCACCTGGTGCTGCACGGCGACGTGGTCGGCATCCGCCTGCCGCGCGCGCGCAACCCGCTCGAGCGCATGCGCGACTACACTTCCGCGATCGCGCACCGCAACCACCCGGACGTGCGCTTCATCGCGCTCGAGACCCACATCCGCGCCAACATCGGCCGGGAAGTGCCCGGCTCGGCCGATTTCATCGACGTGATCCGCCACCCCTGCATGCCGGCCGAAACCGCCTGGCAAACGATCAACCCGGCCGACCATGCGCTGCGCTTCGGCCTGCTCGGCATCGCCGGCAAGTCGAAGGGCCTGGACGTGTATGCGCGCCTGGCGCTGCGCGTGCGCCGCGACCTGGTGCGCCGCCCCGAGTTCCGCCTGGTCGGCAAGCTGCAGCGCGGCAGCGAACAGCTCGACCTGAGCGGCATCGGCGGACCGCTGCCGTTCTCGCACGAGTTTCTGCCACGCGAAGTATTCGACAGCGAACTGGCGCGTTTGCACTTCGTGGTCCTGCCCTACAACATGGAATACTACGGCCTGTCGGCCAGCGGCGTGCTGCTCGACGTGCTGCGCTGGCGCCGCCCGGTGGTTGCCTTCGACACGCCGGTGATGCGCGAACTGACCGAGCGCTTCGGCGATATCGGCGTGATCTGCCGCGACGAAGCCGAGATGGCGGCCGCGATCGACCGCCTGCTGGTCGATTTCGACCCGGCGCGCTATGCCCAGCAGCAGCGCAATCTGGATGCCGCCTACCGCAGCCGCCTGCCCGATGCCGCCGCCGGCGAATACCTGGCGCTGCGCAGCGGGCGCGGCGCCGCCCAGCAAGAATTGAAGGTGGCGTAAATGATGCGCAAAAATCTGATCCTGTCGTTCGTCCAGCGCCACCTGCAGCTGCTGGTGAGCGTGGCCTCCGTCATCGTGCTGTCGCGCCTGGTGTCGCCGGAGGAAACCGGTACCTTCTCGATCGGCGTGGCGATCGCCGCGCTGACCCATGCGGTGCGCGACTTCGGCGTCGGCAACTTCCTGATCAAGGAAGCCGAGATCACCATCCAGAAAATCCAGACCGCGTTCACCGTCTCGATGATCATCGCGATCGTCTTGAGCCTGGTGCTGCTCGGCGTGTCGGTGCCGGTCGCGCGCTTCTACGGCAAGCCCGAGATCGCCACCGTGATCTGGCTGACCACGCTCGGTCTGCTCATTTCTCCGCTGTCGACCGTCAACTTGGCGCTGCTGCTGCGCGAGGGCCGCTTCAAGGACATGTTCAAGATCAGCATCGCCAGCGCCTTCGCCAACGCCGGCGTGTCGATCTTCTTTGCATGGCGCGGCATGGGCGCGACCGCGCTGGCGCTGGGTGCGTTCGCCCAGTCGGCGGCGCTGGTGATCGTGTCGAACCTGCTGATGCGCGACTTCGCGATGTACCGCTTCTCGCTGTCGTACTGGCGCCAGATCTCGCACTTCGGCACGCACATGGCGGTGTCCGGCGTGGCCGAGCAGATGGGCGGGCGCGCCAGCGACCTGATCGTCGGCAAGCTGGTCGGCTTTTCCGCGGTCGGCCTGCTGAGCCGCTCGGGCACCCTGATCACGATGGTGCAGGACTCGATGCAATCGTCGGTCATGCCGGTGATCCTGACCAGCATGGCCGAAGACACGCGCAAGACCGGCAACATCCTGCCGCTGCTGCTCAAGTCGCTCTCCTACTTCACCGTGATCATGTGGCCGATTTTTGCGCTGATCTCGATCTACGCGCACGACGCGATCCTGGTGCTGTTCGGCGCCAAATGGGTCGGCGCCTCGCCCTACACCAGCGTGCTGTGCGTCGGCGCCTCGTTCGCGGTGATGAGTTCCTTCACCAGCACCATCTGCAACGTCGCCAACAAGGCGCACCTGCTGTCGCGCTACAGCCTGACGGTGCAGGGCATGCGCGTGCTGCTGGTGGCGATCGGCGCCGTCATGACCGACCTGATCCGGGTGGTCGAGATGCTGGTGCTGGCCGAGATCATCCAGTGCGTGCTGGCCTTCTTTTGCGTGCGCCAGGCGGTCGCGATCGACGTGCGCCGCATCGTGGCGAACTGCTGGCGCAGCCTGGTCGTGATGGCGCTGGTGACCGCGGTGATGCTGCCGCTGTCGAGCGTGCTCGATTACCCGGCCCTGGTGCGCCTGATCGTGGTCGGCATCGCCGGCGTGCTGGCTTGGCTGTGCGCGGTGCTGGTGGTGCGCCATCCGATCGCCCAGGAACTGCAGATTATCTACGGCCACATCGCCGGACGCCTGCGCCCGACCTGAGGCCGGACGCCCGGCTTTTTCTGTCGATCTTGTTTTTGCGGGGGGCTGGACGTGTTAATGTGATGGCCGTCATGATATCGAACACGGAAACCGCATGTCCCTGAAAGCCCTCCTGATCCCTCGCTTGAACCAGCCGCCACGACGCAGCATCGTGCGCGAGGAGGCGATGGGCACGGCGATCCCGCGCATCATCCACCAGACTTTCTACGACCGTAACCTGCCGCCCGAACTGCAGGCCAGCACCGAGGCGCTGCGCGCACGCAATCCGGGCTGGGAATACCGTTTCTACGACGACGCCGACATCGTCGAGTTCATCCGCAGTGCTTATGGCGCGCCGATGCTGGCCTGCTACAACCGCATCGACAAGCGCTATGGCGCCACCCGCGCCGACCTGTTCCGCTACCTGCTGATGTACAAGGTGGGCGGCGTCTACCTCGACATCAAGAGCAGCGCCACGCTGCCGCTCGACAGCGTGCTGCGCGCCGACGACCGCTACCTGCTCTCGACCTGGGGCGATACCGAAGGCCCGAGCGCGACCTGGGGCCGCCACTACGACCTGGACGGCATCCCGGGCGGCGAATTCCAGCAGTGGTTCATCGCCTGCGCGCCCGGCCATCCGTACCTGAAAGCGGTGCTCGACACCGTGATCACCAACCTCGGCCTGTACGACCCGAGCCTGCACGGCGTCGGCAAGAACGGCGCGCTGCGCACCGCCGGACCGATTCCATACACGCTGGCGATCCACCGCATCCTGGACCAGCACCCGCACCGCCGCGCCGACTTCAAGACCGAGCTCGGATTCGAGTACAACGTGTACCGCAACCAGTCGCACCAGACCACGTTCCGCGCGCACTACTCGACCCAGACCGCGTCGATCGTGCGCCTCACGCCGGTCAAGCAGGGCCTGAACCTGGTCTACGGCGCGCTACAGTACCTGCATGACCGGCGCATGGCGAGCCAGGGCCGCAACCAGGCCAGCTAGGCCCGCGTTCAGACCCTGCGTTTATACAAGCACTTCGACCGGCGCCGGATGCCCCAGGAAGGCGGTCGGGCTGGCCGACAAGCCGTAGGCGCCCGACTGGAACACCACCACCAGATCGCCGACCTCCGCGCTGGGCAGCTCCATGCGCTCGGCCAGCACGTCCAGCGGCGTGCACAGCGGGCCGACCACCGACACGGTTTCCAGCGCCTCGGCGCCGACCCGATTGCCGATCGCGGCCGGGTAATTCTTGCGGATCACCTGACCAAAATTGCCCGATGCCGCCAGGTGATGGTGCAAGCCGCCGTCGGTAATCAAAAACACCTGGCCGCGCGAGACTTTTTTATCGACCACGCGCGCCACGTACACGCCGGCCTCGCCGACGAAGTAGCGGCCGGCCTCGACCGACACGCGCGCGTCACCCAGGCGCGCACGCACGCGCGCGAGCCACTGATCCAGATTGGCGCCGATGGGCGCAAGGTCGAGCCGCGCCTCGCCCGGAAAGTACGGAATGCCGAAGCCCGCGCCGAGGTTCAGCATCTGCGGCGCGAAGTCGCACTCGTCGGCCAGGCGCAGCGCCAGCTCGAAACTCTGTGCATGGGCGTCGACGATCGCCTCGGCCTTCAAACTTTGCGAACCGGCGAAGATGTGCAGGCCGAGCGGCTCGATGCCGAGCGCGCGCAGCTGGGCCACGGTGGCGGGAATCGCTTCCGAATCGATGCCGAACGGCTTGGCGCCGCCGCCCATGCGCATGCCGGACGCTTTCAGCTCGAAATCCGGGTTCACGCGCAGCACCACGCGCGGTTCAATGCCGAGCTGCTGCGCCTGTTCGGCGATGCGCGCGATCTCGCCGCTCGATTCCGCATTGATGCACACGCCGCTGGCAATCGCGCGGCGCAGCTCATGGGTCCCCTTGCCGGGGCCGGCGAAGGTGATGTGGGCCGGATCAAAACCGGTGTCCAGCGCCGTTTTCAACTCGCCGGCCGAGGCCACGTCCAGGCCATCGGCGAGCGTCGCCATGTGCTGCACCACGGCCGGCATCGGATTGGCCTTGATCGAAAAATGCAGCTGGATCGCGTCCGGCAGCGCCGCGCGCACGGCTGTTACGCGCGCGCTGATGAGGGCGCGGTCATAGGCGTAGAACGGCGTGCTGCCGACGCGTTCGGCCAGGCGGGTCAGCGGGACGCCGCCGACCTGCAATTCGCCGTCGACGACCGGGAAGTGGAGTTGCGGGGCGTGGACGGGCTTGTTCATGCGGCGTTACCAGTGTCGAAAATATCCAAATAAGCCGTGCGCAAGGCCGGACGGTCGATCTTGCCATTCGGGTTGCGCGGGAAGGCCTCGCTGCGCAAGGCGATGTGGGCCGGCACCATGTAGGCCGGCATGCGGCGCTGGCACTCCTTCAGCAGCATCGCCTGGCTGGTGCCTTCCGGCGCGACCGCCAGCAGGACGACCGCCTGGCCCAGCTCCGGGTGCGGCACGCCGAAAGCCACCGCTTCCTCGACCAGGCCGGTGGCGTACACCAGCTCCTCGACCTCGGTCGGGCTGATGCGGTAGCCGGACACTTTGATCAAATCGTCGGTGCGTCCGACGAAGTACAGGTAGCCCTCGGCGTCGCGCCGCACGGTGTCGCCCGACCACACCGCCATCTCGGTCAGCGGCAGCGCCGGGTCGTGGCCGGGCGCCGGCTTAAAGCGCTCGGCGGTCTTGGCCGGGTCGTTCCAGTAGCCCAGCGACACCAGCGCGCCGCGGTGCACCAGCTCGCCCGGCTCGCCCACTTCGCAGGGCGTGCCGTCCGGGCGCACCACCATCACCTCGGCGTTCGGGATCGCGCGCCCGATCGAATCGGGGCGGCGCCCGACCTCGGACGGCGGCAGGTAAGTCGAGCGGAACGCCTCGGTCAAGCCGTACATTAAAAACACCTGCACGTCCGGCAGCGCGCTGCGCAACGCCGCCAGCGTCGCGCCGGGCATGGCGCCGCCGGAATTGGTGATGTAGCGCAGCGGGCAGTCGGCGGCCCAGGGCAGGCGCGCCAGCTGGGCCCACAGCGGCGGCACCGCAGCCAGGCCGGTAATGCCTTCGTTCTGCACCGTGGTGACGATGTCGCGCGCGAACAGGTGGTTCATCAGCACTACTGAAGCGCCGGTGAGAAACGCGCAGGTCAGCTGGCTCAGGCCGTAATCGAAGCTGAGCGGCAGCACGGACAGGATGCGGTCCTTCGGCGTGATTTCCAGGTAACTGGCGACGCTGTGCGCGCCGGCCACCATGTTCCGGTGCGACAGCACCACCCCCTTGGGCTTGCCGGTCGAGCCGGAGGTGTACAGGATGGCGGCAACGTCGGCGTCGATGCGGCGCGGCGGCGTATCGAATGCATCCGGCGCCAGCGCGGCGGCGTCGCGTAAGGCGCCGTCCCAATCGGCCAGCTCGACGCCGGCCGGCAGCGCATGCTCGCCTTTCAACGCATCTTTCAAGCCCGTGGCCAGCACCGCGCGCAGGTCCGGGCAATGCGCCAGCGCCGGCGCCAGCGCGCTCAAGCGTTCGTTGGAAGTCACCAGCACGCGCACGTTGCAGTCGGCCAGGATGTGCGCCACCTGCTCGGGTTTGAGCAGCGGATTGACCGGCACGAACACGCAGCCGGCCAGAGAAGCGCCGAACAGCGCGGCCACGTTCTCGATGCGTTTTTCCAGGAAGACGGCGATGCGTTCTCCCGGCGCGCGCCGGCGCACGCCAAGGGCCTGCGCGGCCGCGCGCACGGCCTCGGCCAGCGCCGCGTAGTCGAGGCGACTACTTCCGTAGGCCAGCGCCGGCGCCTGCGGCGTGCGCGCCGCCGAGGTGAAAATGAAGTCGTGGACCAGGTCGCTCATGGAATCGTGTTGCAGTGCGAATAGGCCGCAATGTTACCATTTCACTTGCGAAACAAGGCACAATACGCCCGAACACACCTTACATCATGCCAGCTTCCTCTTCCGTCCTGCCCACGCCACCGGCGCGGCCCCGCGTGCCGCTCGCTCCGGTGCTGTCGTGCGCGTCGTTCGGACGGGCCGCGGCGGGCGCGCGCACCCTGCCAAGCGTGCTCGACGCGGGCGTGCCGTACGCCGTCACCAGCGGCCGCATCGCGCTGGCGCTGGCGCTGCGCGCGCTCGGCGTCCAGGCCGGCGACACGGTGCTGCTGCCGGCCTACCACAGCCTGTCGATGGTGCCGCCAGTGCTGTGGCGCGGCGCCACGCCGGTGTTTTATCGCATCGGCCTGGACACGCAGGTCGACCTGGACGACGTCGCCCGCCGTCTGACGCCGAAGGTCAAGGCGCTGGTGGTCACGCATTACTTCGGCTTCCCGCAAGACCTGACCGCGATCCGCAGCTTTTGCGACCGCCACGGCCTGGCCCTGGTCGAGGATTGTGCCCACTGCTTTTTCGGCGAACACGCCGGGCGCCCGGTCGGCTCGTTCGGCGACTACGCGATCGCCAGCAGCATGAAATTCTTCCCGGCCTACGATGGCGGCGTGCTGGTGGCGCGCCGTCCGCTGGATATAGCCTTGCACTCGGCCGGCGCCGGCTTCGAGATCAAGGCGCTGCTCAACACGCTGGAACTCGGCTTCGCCTACGGCCGCCTGCCGCTGCTGCGCGCGGTGCTGGCGCCGGCTTTAAAAGCCAAGGATGGGCTGTGGCGCGGGCTGAAACACCTGCGCTCGAATGAAAAACCGGTGCAGCGCCTGGCGCCGGCATCGTCCGAGAGCGGCACCGAATTCGATCCGGCCTGGGTCGACAAGCGCGCCTCGTGGTGCGCGCGCCGCCTGCTGCGCATGGTGTCCGGCCAGCGTATCGTCGAACGCCGGCGCGCCCACTACCGCCAGCTGGAAAGCGCGCTGCGCGACCTGCCCGGCTGCCGCCCGCTGTTCGCCACGCTGCCGGACGGCGCCTGCCCCTGGCTGTTCCCGCTGCTGGTCGACGATCCGGAACCGGCCTTTGCGCGCCTGTGCGCCTGGGGCGTGCCGGTGACGCGCTTTGCCTCAAACCTGTGGCCTGGCGTCGATGCCGACACCTGTTCGGTCAGCAGCCGCCTGTCGCGCCAGGTGCTGGCCTTCCCGGTGCACCAGGAGCTGCGCTTTGATGAAGTCGATTGGCTGATCGCGCGCGTGCGTGAGGCGGTGCAGCCATGAAGTGGACCCTCGTTCCCGCTACACGCTTCGCCGAGTACGCCGCGCGCTGGGATGCGTTGAACCAGGCCGGGCCGGCCGCGCCGATGCTGGCCCCGGCCTTCGTTGCCAGCCTGCTCGACAGTTTTGGTACCGGCGCCGAGCTGCTGGCCTTGTGCGAAGACGGTGGCGAAACCTGCGCCGCCGCCGTGCTGGCGCCGCAGGGCGCAGGCCGCTGGACCACCTTCCAGCCGGCCCAGGCGCCGGTCGGGCTGTGGCTGCAGCGTCCCGGCTTCGAGCAGGCGGCGCTGGCGTCCAGCCTGATGCGCGCCCTGCCCGGCTTGACCTTGCTGCTGGCGCTGACCCAGTGCGATCCGCTGCTGGCGCCCCGCCCGCAAGACGATGGCCGGGTGCGCACGCTCGACTACATCGCCACCGCGCGCATCGACGTCGACGCTGACGGCGCTTTCGACGCATACTGGCAGGCGCGCGGCAAGAATCTGCGCAACAACCTGAAAAAGCAGCGCAACCGGCTGGCGGCGGATGGCGTCGTCACGCGGCTGGAAACGGTGACGCTCGAAGCCGACATGGCCGGCGCCGTGCGCGACTACGGCCGCCTGGAAAGCGCCGGCTGGAAGGCCGGCAGCGGCAGCGCGGTCGACGTCGGCAACGCCCAGGGCCGTTTCTATACGCAGATGCTGGAAGCGTTCGCGCGCGTGGGTGGAGCGCGGGTCTACCGCTACTGGTTCGACGAGCGGCTGGTGGCGATGGATTTATGTATCCACGAGCGCGACTGCATCGTGATCCTGAAGACGGCTTACGACGAATCGGTGCCGTCCAGCCTGTCTCCGGCGCTGCTGATGCGCGAGGAAGCCGTGCGCGGGCTGTTCGACGAGGGCAGCTTCGCGCGCATCGAGTTTTACGGGAGGGTGATGGAGTGGCACACGCGCTGGACGGACGCGGTGCGCACTCTTTACCATCTCAATCTTTACCGCTGGCCGCTGCTCACGCGCACCCATGCCTTGCTGCAGGCGCGCGCGGCGGCCACGACGAACAACGGAGCATGACATGACCTTGGACCAAACACGAGATTTGTTGACCGACACGCTGAACCTGGGCGAGGCCGGCAAGCACCTGACGGCCGAGTCGCCGCTGCTGGGCGCCCTGCCCGAGCTCGACTCGATGGCGGTGGTGAGCCTGATCGCGGCGATGGAAGACCGCTTCGGCATCGTGATCGACGACGACGACATCAGCGCCAGCACCTTCGAAACGCTGGGCAGCCTGGCCGCTTTCGTGGAACAGAAAAGCGTGCAATGATCCCCGCCAGCTCGCCCCGCGCCGAGAATTTCTTCCTGCCGGCCGCGCCGGGACAGCGCTATTGCCTGTACCACCCGGCCGCCGGCGTGCCGAAGGCGGCGCTGCTGTACGTGGCGCCGTTCGGTGAAGAGATGAACCGCACGCGCCGCGCCGCCGCCCTGCAGGCGCGTGCGCTGGCGGCGCAGGGCGTGGCGGTGCTGCAAATCGACCTGTACGGTAGCGGCGACAGCGACGGCGAGTTCGGCGACGCCAGCTGGCAGACCTGGAAGCAGGACCTTGCGCTGGCCCACGCCTGGCTGGCAGCCAAGACCGGACGCGCGGTCGGCCTGTGGGGCGTGCGCCTGGGCGCGCTGCTGGCGCTCGATTACGCCTCGAATGCGGCGCTGCCGGTGGCGCGCTTCGTGTTCTGGCAGCCGGTGCTGCGCGGCGCCGTGTATTTGAACCAGTTGCTGCGCCTGCGCCTGGCCGGCGAGATGCTGGCCGGCGGCGGCGCCGTCGACAGCCGCCAGCTGCGCGCCGCGCTGCGCGAACAGGCCCAGGAAATCGGCGGCTACGACGTCGCGCCGGCCATGGCCGATGCCATCGAGTCGCTCGACGCCGGCAAGCTGGCGGCGCCGGACGCGCCGGTGCACTGGTTCGAGGTGGTGGCCGACGCCGAGCGCCCGGCGCCGCCGCCGGCCTTGCAACTGGCCGACAGCTGGCGCGCGCGCGGCGCCCAGGTCGCGCTGCAGGCGGTGCCGGACCAGCCCTGCTGGGCCACGCCGGAAATCGCCGAGTGCCCGCAGCTGCGCGCGGCGACCACGGCCGCCATCGCCGAGGTGCTCCAGGCGATCGGAGCCGGCGCAGCCAGGACCGCGGCCAAGGCGGAGGCGCGCGATGCCTGACGCGATGGCCAGCCCCTCCAGCAGCGCGGCAAACGGCGCGGCGACGCGCGAGCGCGCGGTCGCCTTCGACTGCCGCGGCGAGCGCCTGTACGGCGTGCTCAGCCTGCCGTCCGACAGCGCCGGCAAGGCGGCCACGCGCGGCGTGCTGATCGTGGTCGGCGGGCCGCAGTACCGCGCCGGCAGCCATCGCCAGTTCACGCTGCTGGCGCGCAGCCTGGCCGCGCGCGGCATCGCGGCGCTGCGCTTCGACTACCGCGGCATGGGCGACAGCGAAGGCGAGATGCGCGACTTCGAAGCCGTGCAGGACGACCTGCGCGCCGCGCTCGACTGCTTTTACGCGCAGGTGCCGACGCTCGATGCGGTCGCGCTGTGGGGCTTGTGTGACGGCGCCTCGGCGATCTCGTTCTATGCCGCCGGCGACGCGCGCGTGCGCGGCGTCGCGCTGCTCAATCCCTGGGTGCGCACCGAGGGCGGCGCGGCCAAGGCCACCATCAAGCATTACTACCGCGCGCGCCTGTTCGAGCGCGAACTCTGGCGCAAGATCCTGCGCGGCCGTTTCGACTATGGCGCGGCGCTGGCTTCGGCCTTGACACTGGTGCGCAGCGCGCTGCGCCGGCCGCAGGCAGGCGACGGTGGCGGCTCGGTGGCTGATTCGGCGCCGCTGCCCACGCGCATGCGCGAAGGCTTGTCCAGCTTCGACGGGCGCATCCTGGTGATGCTGAGCGGCGCCGATCTGACCGCACAGGAATTTGGCGACCTGGCCGACGGCGACGCCGCTTGGCGCCGGCTGCTGGACAAGCCCGGCGTCACGCGCCACCACCTGCCCGGCGCCGACCACACCTGCTCGCGCCGCGCCTGGCACGAGCAGGTGGTCGACTGGACCTGCGACTGGATGCGCGCGTGGTGAGCGGTTCGGCGCAACAGGCGCCTCGAAAAATCCTGATGGTGGCCTTCCACTTCCCGCCCCAGCGCGGCAGCAGCGGCATCCAGCGCACCCTGAAATTCGCCCACTACCTGCCGGCACTTGGCTGGCAGCCGCTGGTGCTGAGCGCCCAGCCGCGCGCCTACCTCGACGCCGGCGGCGCCGCCTATGACGGGCCGGCCGAGGTGACGCGCGCATTCGCCCTCGACACGGCGCGCCATCTGTCGCTGCGCGGACGCTACCTGCAGCTGTTCGCGCTGCCCGACCGCTGGGTCAGCTGGTGCCTGGGTGCGATCCCGGCCGGCTTGAAGATCGTGCGCCGCGCGCGCCCGAGCGTGCTGTGGTCGACCTACCCGATCGCCAGCGCCCACCTGATCGGCCTGGCGCTGCAGCGCCTGACCGGACTGCCCTGGATCGCCGATCTGCGCGACCCGATGATCGACGACGCCTACCCGACCGACCCCTGGATGAGAAAAGCCGCGGCCTGGGTCGAGCGCCGCACAGTGCGCCACGCCACGCGCATCGTCTGCACCACGCCTGGTGCGGTGCGTTCCTACCGGCTGCGCTATCCCGAACTGCCGCCCGAGCGCTTCTGCCTGATCGAGAACGGCTACGACGAGGAAGAATTCACGCACGCAGTGGCGCAGGCGCGGCCGGCCGGCGGTCCGTTCACGCTGCTGCACAGCGGGATCGTCTACCCGTCCGAGCGCGATCCGGGTCCGCTGTTCGCCGCGCTCGGCCAGCTGAAACGACAAGGTGCGCTGGACGCCGCCGGCTTCCGCCTGGTGCTGCGCGCATCGGTGCACGAAGACCTGCTGCAGCGGCTGGCCACGGAGCACGGCATCGGCGACTTGGTCGAGATCGCGCCGGCGCTGCCCTACCGCGCCGCCCTGGCCGAGATGCTGGGCGCCGACGGCCTGCTGGTGCTGCAAGCCGCTAACTGCAACGACCAGGTGCCGGCCAAGCTGTACGAATACCTGCGCGCCGGCCGCCCGGTGCTGGCGCTGACCGACCCGGCCGGCGACACCGCTGCGCTGATGCGCGCAGCCGCGATCGACACCGTCGCCGCGCTTGACGATGCCGCGGCCATCGCGGCGGCGCTGCTTCGCTTCCTCGGCCTCGCGCGCGCCGGACGCGCGCCCGTGGCCGCACTCGCGTTCGTGCGCGCGCAGGCACGCGAGGCCCGCACCGCCCAGCTGGCGGCACTGCTGGACGACGTGGTGCGCAGCGCAGGCTGAGCTGAGCTGAGCTGAGCGCCCACAAAATCATCAAATCGTCACGAATTCGGTAGGATTGTCGTTAATCTATTGATAAACTTAAAACTGGCTGTCTAGGATTTGCTTGTAACCAACAAGAGTTGCACACAAGCCTGGATTGGATTCGCTTCGTTACCGGTTCTTATCATGTCGATCAAAACACTGCTGATTCCCCCTTTGAACCGCCCGTCGAAGCGTTCGCGCATGCCCGAATTCGCGCTGGGTTCGACGATCCCGAAGATCATCCACCAGACGTTTTACGAGCGCACGCTGGCGCCCGAGCTGCAAGCCAACGTCGACCAGCTGCGCGCCCTCAATCCCGGTTGGGAATACCGCTTCTATGACGACGACGACATTGCGGCGTTCATCCAGCAAAATTATCCGCCGCTGATCTGGGCTTACTACCAACGCATCGACAAGCGCTACGGCGCTGCGCGCGCCGACCTGTTCCGCTACCTGCTGCTGTACAAGGTCGGCGGCGTCTACCTGGACATCAAGAGCCGGGCCACGCGTCCGCTCGACTCGGTGCTGCGGCCTGATGACCGCTTCATCCTCTCGAAATGGCACCTGCCCAACGGCGAGTACGAACACAAGGGTTTGATTTACGACCTGCGCGACATCGAGGGCGGCGAATACCAGCAGTGGCACATCATCAGCGCGCCCGGCCATCCCTTCCTGCGCGCCGTGATGGACACGATCATGACGAACATCGACACCTACGATCCTTACCTGCACCAGACCGGCAAGCGCGGCGTGCTGCGCCTGACCGGGCCGATCGCCTACACGCTGACGATCATGCGCATGATGGATGCGCACCCGCACCGCGTGGTCGACGGCTTGAACGAGATGGGGCTGGACTACAACATCTACGCCAACCTGGGGCACGCGAACGTCTTCAAGGGCCATTATTCGCGCCAGACCGCGCCGATCGTGCGCCTGTCGCCGCGCAAGCGTGTGCTGAGCAGCATGTACGGCTGCGCCCAGTTCGTGCACGACCGCGTGCTGCGCAGCGAAGCCGACCGGGCCCAGCTGCGCGCCGAGTGAGCCGGCCGGCTCACGGCTTTCTCAGGGTTTTCTCAAGGCTTCGACAGGCAGCCGCTGAAGTCGTCGAACGCGCCATAGGCGCCGTGCGCGCGCTTGCCGCCGCACAGGTCGGCGACCGGCTTGCTAGCCGCGCGCGCGGGCGCCCCATCGCGCCAGCGCAAGTCGCCCGTGGCGGGATCGGCGAACAGGTCGCGCACCGGATGCAGGCCGACGAACGATTCCCACAGCGGCGCGCTGCGGTTGTCGCCCAGGTGCAGCAGGCTGCCGTCGCGGCTGCGGATCGGACCGTCCACCAGGTTGCCCTCGAGCGTGGCGCTGCTGGTGGCGAAGCGCACGTCGATGCCGGCGGTATCGAGCAGCGTGTTGTCCTCGACGTGGCTGGCGGCGGCGCTGTTCAGGTACAGGCCCGCGTCGGAACAGGCCAGGATCAGGTTGGCGCGCACGATGCCGCCCTGCTGCTCGGTGATGCAGCGCTTGTCGCGGCAGTACTGCGGACCGGTGGCGCCACCGCCGAGCGACAATCCGACCCGTTGGCCCGGCTGGTTGGCCAGGCTCTGCTCGCACCACACCAGGTTGCGCTCGAACAGGGTGGCGCTGCCGGCGCCCTTGGCGAAGGCGCCGTAGCTGACGCGGTCGCCGTCGGCCTTGATGAAGTCCCGGATGACATTGGCGCGGATGGTCCAGCGGCTGGCCGCCACCAGGTCGATCGGCGTGACCGGGTTGGCGGTGCGCCTCGGGTGGCTATCGAACAGCGTGTTCGCTTCGATCAGGCCGTCGTCCGGGAAGCGCCCATCGGCGCCGTTGATTTTAAAGTGGGCGTTGAAGTCGGCGATCGTGTTGTTGCGCGCCACGAAATGGCTCGCTGCGCCGACCACGTGAAAAGCGTGCTCGCAGGCGCCGTCGTCGCCGCACACGCCGCGGATCGACAAATTCTCGAAGCGCCAGTACGGCGCGCTGACGCGGAAACCCTCGACCATGTCGAATTCCAGCTGCACGCTGCCGGGATGCGCGACGCGCACCGTGATCGGCGCGTTTTCCCGGCCGGGGTGGCTGGCGTCGAGCGCGGCGCCGTTGAAGCGGTAGGTGCCGGGCAGCAGCGTGATCGTGTCGCCGGCGTCGGCCTTGCCGAGCGCCGCGCGCAATTCGTCGGCGCTGGCCACCAGCACTCCGCCGCGCGCGTCCAGGCCGGCCGGGCGCTCTTGCGCGCCCAGCGTGACCGGCAGCGCCGCCGTGTTGATGGGCGTGCCGCGGTCCATTTGCACCAGGGTGCGGCTGGCGAAACGGCCCAAGCCCGTGATGGTCGGATTGTGGCCGCTGCTGCGGTGTTCGATGTAGGGCGCGAGCGTACGCGGCATGACGCCGACACGGTCGATCGCCACGGTCGCGCCGACGGCCAGCAGCGCGAGCGCGGCGACGGCGCCCAGCAGCAGGCGCACGCCCTTGCGGTGCGGCGCTTTCCCGTGTCGTTTGTCGCCCTGCCCGCTGCGCCGCCTGGTGCGCCCGGCGACACCGGGAGCGGTCTCGTTCATGCGTTGACCTTGATGCCGTGGCGGCCCATCAGGTCGTACATGGTCGGGCGGCTGATGCCCAGCAGCTCCGAGGCCTTGACGATGTTGGCGTCGGTGCGCGCCAGCGCCTTGACGATGGCCTTGTATTCGGCCTCGTCGCGCACCTGGCGCAGGTTCAGCGGTTCTTCCTCGGCGGCGGCGTCGGGCAGGCCGAGGTCGTCGGCGACGATGGTGTTCCCGTCGGCCATGATGACCGCGCGCTTGATGCAGTTCTCCATCTCGCGCACGTTGCCGGGCCAGGCATAGCCTTCGATCGCGGCGATCGCGTCCGGCGCGAAGTGCAGCGAAGCGCGCGACTCCTGGGCGCAGAATTTATTCTTGAAATGGTGCGCCAGCAGCGCGGCGTCGCCCTGGCGCTGGCGCATCGGCGGGATGTTGACCACGATCTCGGACAGGCGGTAATACAAGTCTTCGCGGAAGCGTCCCTGCGCGCACAGTTCCTTCAGCCGCTGGTGGGTCGCGCAGACGATGCGCACGTCGACCGGGATCTCTTCGTGGCCGCCGATGCGTTCGATCACGCGCTCCTGCAGGAAGCGCAGCAGTTTCGCCTGCAGCGGCATTGGCAGGTCGCCGACCTCGTCCAGGAAGAAGGTGCCGCCATGCGCCAGTTCGACTTTACCCTTGGTCTGCTTGGCGGCGCCGGTAAACGCGCCCTTCTCGTAGCCGAATAGTTCGCTCTCGAGCAGGTTTTCCGGGATCGCCGCGCAGTTGATCGCCATAAAGCGCTCTTTCGAACGCGGCGACAGCGCGTGCACCGCGCGCGCCAGCACTTCTTTACCGGTGCCGGATTCGCCCAGCAGCATCACCGATGCCGAGGTCGGCGCCACCTTTTCGACGGTGCGGCAGACCTTCAGCATGCCGGGGTCGCGCGAGATCACGCCGGCCAGCGGAGAATCCGCCTGCGACTGCTGCATGCGGCGGTTTTCCTGCTGCAGGTTGTGCAGGAAGAAGGCGCGCTGGATGACCAGGTTCAGCACTTCCGGATCGACCGGCTTCTGGTGGAAATCGTAGGCGCCCATGCCGATCGCCTTGACGGCGTTGACATGGTCCTGGTTGCCGGTCAGGACGATCACGCGCGTATCCGGCGCCAGCGCCAGGATCTGCTGCAGCGTGGCCAGGCCTTCGGTCGAGCCGTCCGGATCGGGCGGCAGGCCCAGGTCCATGGTGCAGACGGCCGGCTCGTGGCGGCGGATCTGCGCCAGCGCGGCTTCGCGGTCGCCGGCGACGACCACGTCGTAGGCGTCCAGGCTCCAGCGCAGCTGCTTTTGCAGGCCCGGATCGTCTTCGATGATCAGCAGTTTCGGTTTGTTTTGGGTCACGGCTATCCTCGGTTCTAATCGTTCAGCCGATCAGCGCCGCCGCGGCTTCGCGGTACAGCGGCAGAACGACCTTGAAAGTGGTGCCGAGCCGGGGCTTGCTGGTCACGTCCAGCTCGCCGCCCAGCTCGGTGATGTATTCGCGGCTCTCGAACACGCCGATGCCCATGCCGGCCGACTTGGTCGAGTCGAACGGTTTGAACAGGCGCTCGCGGATGAAGTCTTCGGTCATGCCCTCGCCGGTGTCGGCGATCTCGATCTCGACCGCGTCCGCGCGCGCGGGGGCGCGCCCGACCCGGATCATGACGTTGCCGTCGCGCGGCGTGGCTTCGATCGCGTTCTGGATCAAGTGGCCCAGCACGCGCTCGAGGCGCTCGCGGTCGGCCAGCACCTGCAGCCCGGCCTGCTCGACCAGCAGCTGCGGATGCGGCTCGAACGCGCCCTTTAGGGCCACGGCCTGGCGCACCACCTGGTCGACCGCCAGCGGCAGCGGCTTTTCGGCGTTCTCGGTGCGCGACAGCTTCTGCAGCAGCAGCTTCATCTTCTGCACCGAGTGGTTCAGGGTTTCCAGCATGTCTTGCTGGAACTCGGGATTGTTCTTGTGCTTCTCGGCGTTGGCGTTCATCAGCGACAGCTGTGCCACCAGGTTCTTCAGGTCGTGCACGACGAAGGTCGACATGCGGTTGAACGACTCGAACTGGCGCGCCACCATCAGCGCATTGGCGGCGTGTTCCTGGGCCAGGTAGCTGGCCGCCTGGCTGCCGGCGATTTCCAGCAAGTCGATGATCTCCCAGTTCAGCTTGACCGGGCTGCGCGCGCGCTGCAGCACCACGAAGCCGAACAGTTTTTCGTGCAGCATCAGCGGCACCACCAGCCAGCGGCGCGGCATCTCGAGCAGCCAGTCCGGCACGTCCAGGCCTTCGTACTTGTCGGGACTGTCGACGTATTCGTCGAGGTCGACCACCCACTGGGTGCTTTCCAGGAAGCGGCAAAACGGCGAGTCGGCCGCTTCGCCCGGATGCGCGTGCGGCGCCTGCCAGTGCGCGCGCGCCTCGAATTTGCCGCCGTCGATGCGCTGCCACAGCGCGCCACCGGGGCTCTCGACCAGCACCGCCATCGCCCGGATCGCGCGTTCGCCCAGGTCCGGGCCGCCGCCCGACAGCGTGCGCGTAAACCGCATCCATTCGTCGCGGTAGTCGTAGTTGTAGCTGTAAAAATGCTTGCTGATCGAGACTTTCAGCCAGGAGCGCGCGGTGCCCGAGAACAGGATCACGCCCAGCAGGCAGACGGCGCCGAACAGGAAGCCGGTCTGCATGACGGTGCCCCAGCTGCCGCCGAAGTAGCGCAGGTAGTAGCCGACCGAGCCCATGGCCAGCAGGTAGATCGCCGAGCCGAACAGCGCAGCCGAATGGAACATCACGCGGCGCGACACCTTGAACGAGGTGCTCCAGGACTTGCGCCGGGCCATCGAGGCGGCCACCAGCAGCACGGTCAGGGTGTTGACCACGCCGCGCGCGGTCCACAGGTCCGGGTTGAGCTCGCGGAACAGCATCGTGTTGCTGTACATGTAGAAGTCGTAGGCGAACATGCCGCCGATGCCGAGGCAGGCGAACTTGATCGCCCAGCGCTCTTCGATCGTCTTGTTGCGGTAGACCTGTTCGACCAGCAGCATGCCGTACACCGACAGCCCGACGAACACCGCCAGCACCGGCAGGCCGCCGAAGGCGAACAGCAGGCCAGGCGCCTGGATGCCGGCGATGAAGAGCCCGAGCAGCAGCGCATAGACCGCGCCGGCCGCCTGCAACGAGGTACGCGGGCGGCCGTCTTCGCGCCGCCAGTGGCCGAGCAGTGCGATCAGGAACAGCGACCAGGCGCCGTCGCGCAGCAGTTCGAGCGTGCCGTCGACGGCGCTCCACGTCGCCTGGCGCGAGGCGCCGAGCGCCAGCACGCCGGCCCACAGTGCGCTCAGCAGGCAGGCCAGCGACAGCGTGACGCGCTGATCCCGGCCGCGCCAGCCCGACAGGACGGGCAGGCCCAGCATCAGGAAGCCGAAAGCGGCCAGCGCGTAACTGGTAGCGGCGATATTGATCACGTCGGGCGTAGGTCTAGCATGGAATCCGCGGCCGCGGGCGACGCCGGACGGCCGCGGGCGTCAATCAGCGTCCGCTGCGGAACAGGACGACCTTCAGGGTGTCGATCAGGATCAGGACGTCGAGGAACAGGCTGTTGTTCTTCACGTAGTACAGGTCGTACTGCAGCTTTTGCAGCGCGTCTTCGGCCGAGGCGCCGTAGCCATAGCGCACCTGGGCCCAGCCGGTGATGCCCGGCTTGACGCTGTGGCGCACGTTGTAATACGGGACCACCTCGATCAGCTGGTCGACGAAGTACTGGCGCTCCGGGCGCGGGCCGACGAACGACATGTCGCCCTTGATCACGTTGAGCACCTGCGGCAGCTCGTCGATGCGGGTCTTGCGCATGAAGTTGCCCACGCGCGTGATGCGCGGGTCGTTCTGCTGGGCCCACTGCGGCTTGCCGCCCTTTTCGGCGTCGGTGCGCATGCTGCGGAATTTGTGCACGTAGAACGGCTTGCCGTCCTTGCCGACCCGCTCCTGCGAGTAGAACACCGGACCGCGGTCTTCCAGCTTGACCGCCAGCGCCGCCAGCGCCATCAGCGGCAGTGTCATCACCAGGATGATCAGGCTGCACACGATGTCGAAGCTGCGCTTCATGAAGGTGCGCACGAAGCTCTGGTCGAAGCCGCCGCCGAACACCAGCCACGAGGGCTGCAGCGAGTCGACCCGGATCTGGCAGGTCTCGCGCTCGAAGAAGGTGGCGGCATCGGTGACCTTCAGGCCGGCCAGTTTGCAGTCGAGCAGTTCCTTGATTGGGAAGCCGCCGCGGCGGTTCTGCACCGAGACCACGATCTCTTCGACGTTGTGCTGGCGCGCCAGGCTGACCAGGGTGTCGCCTTCACGCGACTTCAGCACGCTGCCGGCCGGGACGCACAGCTCTTCGGTCGGCGTGGCGATGAAGCCGGCGATGTTGTAGCGGTGGTAGCTGGCGCTCTGGCGCGCCAGGTCGCTGCATTCCTTGGCCAGCGGACCGCCGCCGAGGAACAGGATGCGGGTTTCCAGGAAGCGCAGTTCGGACGTCTTGAAGAAGATCATGCGCGCCGTGAAGATGCCGGCGCCGGCCACGCCGAACACCAGCGCCAGCGTGCCGCGGCCGAAATACAGGTCGGGCGCCACGTAGAACACCAGTGTCAGGATCAGGAAGCCCATCACGAACGAAGGCATCAGCTTCATGAAGAAGGGATTGCGCAGGCCTTCGTTGAAGTCGAGCTGGTACATGCCCATCGCGCTCATGCTGAAGATGATCGCCGCGGTAAACGCGATGGCCGACGTGAAGAAGTGATCGAGGTGTTCGAAATTCGGCAGGCTGACCTGCTGGCCCAGCTGCATGAAGCGCACCGCCACGCCGACGTAGGCGGCGCCGAGCAGCACCAGCACTTCGACGAACAGCAGGACGAATACGATCTTCGATACGTAGTGGTTTGAAATCCTGAACACGCTACCCTCCGGATACGCAAGACTTGGTCGGCTCTACGGCCGCACGCCCCTGCCTGGCGAAGTCCTGGACATACCAGTCCATGGCTTCCTTCAGGCCATCGGCGATGCGGTGGGTCGGGGCATAGCCCAGCATCGTTGCCGCTTTCGAAATGTCGGCTTGCGAATGGCGCACGTCGCCGGCGCGGAACGCCACGTAGCTCGGCACGTGGCCGGCGACGTGCGCGAAGCGCGGCGCCAGTTCGGCGCGCATCATCTCGTACAGCTCATTCAGTGTGGTGCGGTCGCCCAGCGCCACGTTGTAGACCTGGTTGACGGCGTCCTGCGGCGCCAGCGCGGCCAGCAGGTTGGCCTGCACCACGTTGGCGATGTAACAGAAGTCGCGGCTGGTATCGCCGTCGCCGTTGATGCGCAGTTCTGCATCGTTGATCAGCGCCGCCACCCATTGCGGGATCACCGCGGCATAAGCGCCGTGCGGGTCCTGGCGCGGGCCGAACACGTTGAAGTAGCGCAAGCCGATCGATTCCATGCCGTAGGTGCGGGCGAACACGTCGGCGTACATCTCGTTGACGTATTTGGTGACGGCGTACGGCGACAGCGGCTTGCCGATGCGGTCTTCGACCTTGGGCAGGCCCGGGTGGTCACCGTAGGTCGAGCTCGAGGCGGCGTAGACGAAGCGCGCCTTGGCGTCGCGCGCCGCGACCAGCATGTTCAGGAAACCGGAAACGTTGGTCTCGTTGGTCAGGATCGGATTGGCGATCGAGCGCGGCACCGAACCGAGCGCGGCCTGGTGCAGCACGATGTCGACGCCGGCGCACGCGCGCTGGCAATCGTCGAGCGAGCGGATATCGCCCTCGATGAAGTCGAAGTCGGCCCAGGCGTCGCCGACCAGCTCGCGCACTTGCTCGAGGTTGTGGCGGTGGCCGGTGGCGAAGTTGTCCAGGCCGGTGACGCGCTGGCCCAGCTTGAGCAGCGCTTCCACCAGGTTCGAGCCGATGAAGCCGGCCGCGCCCGTGACCAGCCAGTGACGGCGCTGTTGGCGCAGATGTTGTTGAACTTCTTGGAACTTGTTCACTGTTGGGACACTTTCTAGATAACGCACGCGCGTCCGCGGCCGCGGGCGGCTACGGACGCGGCGTTGTTACAGCCGCCAGACGCAATGGCCGGCGTCGCTCAATGCCTTCTGGTCGAATTGCGATTTGACGTCGATGAAGCAGCCGCCCGCATTCAGCTTGCTGCGCAGACCGTCAATACCCAGTTCCATCACTTCCTTGTGCGCCACGGCCACGACCATCGCATCGGCCTGCGGCAGGTCTTCCCAGCGCGTCAGCTTGATGCCGTACTCGTGCTGCGCTTCTTCGGCGTCGGCCAGCGGGTCGAACACGCTGACGTCGCAGCCATAGTCCACCAGTTCGCGGACGATGTCGGCGACTTTCGAGTTGCGCAGGTCTGGGCAGTTTTCCTTGAAGGTCAGGCCGATCACGTTGACCTTCGAACCCTTCACGTGGAAGCCCGACGAGATCATCGACTTGACGGTTTTCTCGGCCACGAACTTGGACATGCCGTCGTTGATGCGGCGGCCGGCCAGGATCACTTGCGGATGGTAGCCGACCATCTCGGCTTTATGGGTCAGGTAGTACGGGTCGACGCCGATGCAGTGGCCGCCCACCAGGCCCGGACGGAACGGCAGGAAGTTCCACTTGGTGCCGGCGGCTTTCAGCACTTCCAGCGTGTCGATGCCGATCTTGTCGAAGATGATCGCCAGTTCGTTCATCAGCGCGATATTCAGGTCGCGCTGGGTGTTTTCGATGACCTTGGCAGCTTCGGCCACCTTGATGCTCGAGGCGCGGTAAACGCCGGCGGTCACGACCGATTCGTACAGCTGGGCGATGCGCTCCAGCGTTTCATCGTCGTCGCCCGACACCACTTTCAGGATGGTGGTCAGGGTGTGTTCCTTGTCGCCCGGGTTGATGCGCTCCGGCGAGAAGCCGACGTGGAAATCCTGCTTCCACTTCAGGCCCGATTCTTTTTCCATGATCGGGATGCAGACTTCTTCGGTCGCGCCCGGGTACACGGTCGATTCGAACACGACGACGGCGCCGCGCTTCATGTGCTTGCCGACCGATTTGCTGGCGCCGGCCAGCGGCGTGAAGTCCGGGTTGTGGGCTTCGTCGACCGGGGTCGGCACGGCGACCACGATGTAATCGGCCTCGGCCAGCAGGGCCGGGTTGGTGGTCACTTCCAGGTGCTGGGAGGCCTTCAGGTTCTCGGTCGAGACTTCACCGGTAGGGTCGATGAAATCACGGTAATTCGCCACTTTGGATTCGGACAAGTCAAAGCCGATCGTACGACCTTTTTTGCCGAACTCAACGGCCAGCGGCAGGCCCACGTAGCCAAGTCCGACGACTGCAATTACCTCATCTGCTTTCATTATCGATCCCGATCCTGTTTTGCAAAAAATTTAACAATTAATATACCACGGAAATACTTGCAACCCAATCACAACCGTGCTTACACAATTCGATTGTCAGGGGGAAACAACAGTTCACTGAGCTTTTGTGACAAACGATTAACTTCAGGACTTTCTTCGCTTGCGTTTCACCAAGGCCGGCGATCGTATTCACATCTGATATCGATGCTCTACTCATCCGCCATGCATTAGTGACAATGCAAATAGTAGCATTTTCTAATAAACAAGCTTCATTGCTGAGCGAATCGTGCGCAGGTACTGCAACAACAAAAATGTACGAACGGATCAAATTTTCCCGTGTTGCAAGGCACTTCGCTGCGCAGCGCGGGTCAGACGTGGCCGGCGCAGCGAAACGCGCATTATTACAGGTGAAGCATGAGAGCTGCGTTCCGTTACATCTGGCTTACATCTGGCGGCGCGTAATTACCACAAGATCGGCGCGCGTGTACCTGTAAGGCATAACCATGCCGCTTGCCAGGCAACAGATGTTAAAATTTTTTCAATGAATCGATGTTAAGGCGACGCATTCTCCAAGTCAACAGTAATTGACTGGTGAACATGTCAGAAAGGATGAGGGAGCGAAAAGCGGGGATGGCGCGGCTGGCGGGGATCGAACCCACGACCCTTGGCTTCGGAGGCCAATACTCTATCCACTGAGCTACAGCCGCGCTGTCTGAAGTGATGCGAAGGATACAGTCTTTCCCGAGCGTCGTCTATGGAAACTGGCGGCCTGCGCCAGTTAATTGCGTTTCCATTAACGATCTTTGGGTCTATAATCGGGCGCGGACGGCATTGCAGTCAAGCATGGGGAGCGCAGCGCCGGAAGGGCAGGTTTTTTTAATTCGTATTAAGGAAATCATGAGCGACTCACATAACGAACAGCAATCCTTCATCCGGACACCCAAGCAACTGATCTTTGCAGTCGCCGGTTTCTTTCTGGTGATCGTCATCGGCATCATCCTTCTCGTCACCTTCGCGACCAACCAGCCGCTGATCGGCGCCGGCTCGAGCAGCCAGAGCAACCAGGCCGTGGCCGCCCGGCTGCGCCCGGTAGCCGAAGACGGCTTCACCCTCAAGGACGCGAACGCTCCTAAGATCCTGCAATCCGGCCAGGCCGTATTCACTGCCGTCTGCGCCGCCTGTCACGCCACCGGCGCCGCCGGCGCACCCAAGGCCGGCGATGCCGGCGCCTGGAGCGCGCGCATTGCCCAGGGTTACGACACGCTGGTCCAGCACGCGGTGCAGGGCATCCGCCTGATGCCGGCCAAGGGTGGCAATCCCGACCTCGACGACGTCGAGGTGGCGCGCGCCGTTGTCTATATGGCCAACCAGAGCGGCGCCAAATTCAAGGAACCGCAGGCGCCGACGCCGGCCGCACCAGGCGGCGCCAGCGCGGCGGCCACCGCCCCGGCTGCGGGCGGCGCTGCTGCAGGCGGTGCAGCGCCGACAGCGGACGCATCGACGGCGACCGCTTCTACGCCAACTTCTGCGCCCACTTCAACGCCGACAGGCGCGAGCGCACTGGCGCCGGCCGCCGCCTCCGGCGCAGCCGCTCCCTCGACGGCCAGCGCCGATGCCGGCAAGGGCCTGTACAGTACCGCCTGCGTGGCCTGCCACGGCGGCGGTATTGCCGGGGCACCCAAATTCGGCGATAAAGCGGCTTGGGCGCCCCGTATTGCGCAGGGTCAGAACGTCCTGTACGAGCATGCCCTCAAGGGTTTCCAAGGCAAGGCGGGGGTAATGCCGCCAAAGGGCGGTTCGAGCGCCCCGGACGCCGACGTCAAAGCCGCAGTCGACTATATGGTAGCTGCCGCCAAGTAACCAAATTAACTGTTTGGTAACTTACAATTTATAACCAAGCTGAAGAGCTGCTCCATCCAGGGCAGCTCTTTTTATTTGAAATATTGGCATAAATTGAACAAGCAGTGTCGTCTTGGCTAATCAGGCGAATAATATTCGTTAACGCACAGATATTTAATTGTTGCCCTACATCAACAAAGCCGCAGAAAGTCAAAAAATTTCTCGCAATCATAATTTCCGTAGCGTAACCTCGGTATCTCTGAATTGATGACCTCGGGACACAATGTCCCTTCCTGAGAGACCTTTATGAAGTTCGCTACCCAATTCCTGACTTTCCGTCGCCTGTCGATTGTTGCCACCTGCGCTGCACTGGCTGCCTGCGGTGGCGGTGGGGGCGCCTCGAATACGGCCACGCCGGCGCCGGTCGCCGCTGCCCCGGCTGACGCGCCTGCGCTGACCGCTGCCACCGTTACCACCGCGTCGGCCACCGTCGCCGCCGCCACCACCACGGTCAGCGCCACTGCTATTACCGACGTGCGTTTCCAGAATACCGATGGCAGCAACGTCCAGAACAGCACGCCGTTCACCTTCGGCCAGCCGTTCGCGGTCGGCCAGCTCAGCCCGACCGACGTGCTCACCGGTCGCCTGGAAGACGGCACCGTCGTGCCGCTGCAGGTCGACGTCAAGGCGACCCACGCCGACGGTTCGGTGCGCCACGCCATCATTTCCGGCATCCTGCCGACCGTGGCCGCGAATGCCACCCGCACCATGAGCCTGCTCAAGGGCGGCAGCGCTCCGACCACCACCACGGGCACCATCAGCAGCCTGTTGAAGGCCGGGTTCAGCGCTTCTTTCCACGCCAAGATCAATGGTGTCGACTATTACGCATCGGCCGACGACCTGCTGAAAGTCGCCGTCGCGACCAGCTGGTTGAAGGGCGGCGTCGCCAACGAATGGCAAGTCGCCGCACCGCTGCACACCGCCGACGGCACCCAGCACCCTCACCTGGCGGTCCGCTTCGCCGTGCGCTGGTATGACAGCGTCAAGAAGGCGCGCGTCGACGTCACCGTGGAAAACGACTGGGCCTACGAACCCAATCCGTCGAAGTTCACCTACGACGCCAGCATCCTGGTGGGCGGACAGACTGTATATAGCCGTGCCGACTTCACCCACCTGCACCACTCCCGTTGGCGCAAGGTCTACTGGTTCAACGGCGTCGAACCGACCGTCACCGTCAAGCACAACGTCGCTTACCTGATCGGCACCCGCGCGCTGCCGAACTTCGACCAGAGCCTCACGATCCCGGGGGATGCGATCGCCGGCTTCCTGAACCGCTGGCAGAGCGCCAACATCGAACCGATGGGCAACGGCCTGACCACCGGCTACATGCCGATGACCGGCGGCCGCGACGACATCGGCCTGCTGCCGAACTGGGCGGCCAGCTATCTGCTGTCGCAGGACGCCACGCTGAAGAACATCACGCTGAAAACCGCCGACCTGGCGGGCAGCTTCAGCGCGCACTACCGCGACAAGAAGACCGGCCGTCCGGTCAGCCTGATGGATTACCCGTACATGACCATTGTCGGCCATACGGGCGACACCTGGAACCCGGCGACCAACAAGCTGGAAGCGTTCCCGGATTGCGCGGGCCAGGGCATGTGCGATTCGCCGTACACGCACGACGCACCGCACCAGCCGGCGCTGGCTTACCTGCCGTACCTGGTGACCGGCGACTATTATTACCTGGAAGAGCTGCAGTTCTGGGCAATGTGGGACGCGTTCGAAAGCAACCCGGGCTACCGCGACAACATCAAGGGCCTGCTGCAATCGGAACAGGCGCGTGGCCAGGCCTGGTCGCTGCGTACGCTGGCCGAAGCCGCCTACATCACGCCGGACAAGGACGTGATGAAGGCCGGGTTCACGAACATCGTCAATAGCAACCTGGATTGGTATAACAGCAACTACACGAACAACCCGAATGCCAACAAATTCGGCGTGATCACCAACGGCTACACCATGGTGTACGAGAACGGTCATGCACTGGCGCCGTGGCAGGACGACTTCTTCACGTCGGCCGTCGGCCACGCCGCCGAGCTGGGCTTCACCAAGGCGAAAGACTTGTTGAATTTCAAAGTGCAGTTCCCGATCGGCCGCATGGTTGCCCCGGGCGTATGCTGGATCGATGCCGCAATGTATTCGATGACGCTGCAAGACAACACGGGAATGTTCTATAATTCCTTTGCGCAAGCCTATAACGCCAGCCACACGTCGGATATCGATGCTTTGACCTGCAACAGCCCGGCGATGGCAAAGAACTGGAACCTGCAGGTCAGCGAAATGAATAACCTGGGCCCATTCACCCAAGGTTATCCGGCGAACATGCAACCGGCCCTGGCTTATGCCGCCGATGTCGGCGGTACCAGCGGCAAGTCGGCCTGGACCTTGTTCATGTCCCGCGTGAACAAACCCGACTACCGTTACGGTCCGCAGTTCGCCATCGTCCCACGCTAATCACCGTTGTTTCTCCCTAGGGACCGTCTGCCGGTCCCTTCTCTTTCTGCGCTGACCTTCCTGGTTACGCAGATTTTCATTAACGATTCCGCTGAGTTTTATACACATGCAAAAGATTCGTTTTATGTCGTCCCGTAAGCAAGCTCAACTGGTTCGCCTCCTGCCGCTCGTCGCGGCGGTCGCACTGGCTGTTCCCGCCTCCGCTGCCACCCTGTCGGTCGGCCCGGGCAAAACCTATGCTGCGCCGTGCGCCGCCTTCAATGCGGCCAAGGACGGCGATATCGTCGAAATCGCCGGCGGCAACACCTACAACGGCGACGTCTGCGGCATCTACCGCAACAACCTGATCATCCGCGGCGTCAACGGCCGTCCAGTCATCAACGCCAATGGCCAGAACGCCATGGGCAAAGGCACCTGGGTGGTCGACGGCAACAACATCACCATCGAAAACGTCGAGATGACGGGCGCGCGCGTGAATG
>Ga0308160_10000239_pt1 | contig 132777 bp, 100 predicted proteins | sample PhyFR1_FD_201036 | JGI IMG/M metagenome (GOLD analysis project Ga0308160, IMG submission 201036) | Phyllosphere microbial communities from UC Gill Tract Community Farm, Albany, California, United States - DLSLF.R1 | ecosystem: Host-associated > Plants > Phyllosphere > Unclassified | place... | reverse complement strand
ATTTCCGCGCTTAACTCACATTAAACCCTTCTTTTTTTCATGGCCCCTTCTTTCGAAGTAACCGTCCCTCCCTTGCGGAGTGGTGCAAAGATAGGGAGTTTAGATACAAACTTCCAAGCCTTTTGTTAAACATTTTTTAATAATTACGTTAACTTGCTGTAACATTGGAAGATTCTTTTAGGAGAAGACCTGTAGAAATAGTGATAAACGCCCCTAGAGATTGCATGCTGTAACCGCTAAGAGTTCACGTTTACCATCCCCTCGAGCACACAATATTCGGATTTATCCCTCCATTAATACAGCATATTAAAAGTGTGGACACAGCGGGATGATGCAATTTAATGAATATACATTTCTAATCCAGCAACTTTAAATTAACTGTATCGCCAATCTGAAGCTAAATAAAACAAAAAAGGTCCAAGTATGCACTTGGACCTTTTATATCAAATAATCGATTAACGATTAATCTTCTTCTTTCGAAGCCAACAATTGATCGTACTCTTCGCGAGAGCCTACAATTAAGTTGCTGTATTGACGGATACCTGTACCAGAAGGAATCAAGTGACCAACGATTACATTTTCTTTCAAACCTAATAAGTTATCACGTTTACCTGCGATAGCAGCTTCGTTCAACACTTTTGTAGTCTCTTGGAAAGAGGCTGCAGAGATGAACGATTTTGTACCCAATGACGCTCTGGTAATACCTTGTAACAATGGACTTGAAGTCGCTGGAATTGCTTCACGCACTTCTACAAGTTTTAAATCACGGCGTTTAAGACTAGAATTCTCTTCTCTTAATTTACGTAAAGAGACAATTTGTCCTGGACGTAAACTATTGGAGTCTCCCGCATCAACAACGACTTTCTTGTCAAACAAGGAATCATTTTCTTCCATGAAATCCCATTTGTTAACCGCTTCTTTTTCTAAGAAACGGGTATCTCCTGGATCTTCAATGTTAACCTTTTGCATCATTTGGTGAACGATCGTTTCGAAGTGTTTATCGTTGATCTTCACACCTTGAAGACGATACACCTCTTGGATACCATTCACGATATAATGTTGTACAGCTGAAGGTCCTTTAATAGATAAGATATCTGCTGGAGAAATCGATCCATCTGACAATGGCATACCCGCTTTCACGAAGTCATTATCCTGAACAAGGATATGTTTAGAAAGTGGTACCAAGTATTTCTTGATTTGACCATCACGAGACTCGATCGACATCTCACGGTTACCGCGTTTAACACCACCTAAAGTTACTACACCGTCGATTTCTGTTACAACAGCTGGATTAGAAGGGTTACGTGCTTCAAACAATTCTGTTACACGTGGTAGACCACCCGTAATATCTCGTGTTTTACCAGTAGAACGAGGAATCTTAACTAAGATACCACCCTCTTTCACCGTTACACCATTGGCAACAGCAACGTGGGCCCCAACTGGAATATTGTACGTACGAATAACCTCTCCTGATTTATCCAAAATCTTAATAGATGGGTTTTTCGTCTTATCACGCGTTTCGATAATGACCTTCTCTTTGTGACCAGTTTGCTCATCTGATTCTTCACGGAAGGTAACACCTTCAATAATTGCATCAAATTCAACTTTACCAGCAAATTCAGAAATAATTACCGCGTTATATGGATCCCACTCCACCAATTTATCACCTTTAGATACGTTGCTGCCATCTTCAACGAACAGCTGCGAACCGTAAGGGATATTTTGTTGGAAAACAATTTTATTATGTGCATCAATAATTTTAACCTCACCAGAACGTCCTAAGACTACCTGATGTGTGCCATTATCGTTTGTTTGCGAAACTGTACGTACGTTTTCAAATTCGATTTTACCATCGTATTTAGAAATGATACTTGAGTCAGCAGCAATATTCGATGCCGTACCACCCACGTGGAATGTACGAAGTGTCAACTGTGTACCCGGCTCACCGATCGACTGAGCAGCAATAACACCCACAGCTTCACCTAATTGGACACGCTTACCAGATGCCAAGTTACGTCCATAACAACAAGCACAAACACCGCGTTTAGACTCACAAGTTAATACTGTACGAATCTCAATTCCTTCGATACCTGCTTTTTCGATAGTTTCAGCAATTTCCTCGGTGATATCTTCGTTTGCAGAAACGATCAATTCCTCAGTTTCTGGATGGAATACATCGTGTAATGGTGTACGACCTAAAATACGATCGAACAATGGTTCAACAACATCATCATTATCTTTTAATGCCGTTGTATAGATACCACGTAAACCACCACAATCTTGTTCCACAACAATCATATCTTGCGCTACGTCATGTAAACGACGAGTCAAGTAACCCGCATCCGCCGTTTTCAATGCCGTATCGGCAAGACCTTTACGCGCACCGTGGGTAGAGATAAAGTATTCCAATACAGACAAACCTTCTTTAAAGTTTGATAAAATCGGGTTTTCAATAATCTCACCACCTGAAGTACCTGATTTTTGAGGTTTCGCCATCAAACCACGCATACCACATAACTGACGGATCTGCTCTTTCGAACCACGGGCCCCAGAATCCAACATCATATAAACAGAGTTGAAACCTTGGTTATCGTTTGAAAGAATATCCATTACGTGTGCAGTCAATCTGTTGTTGATACGCGTCCAGATATCGATAATTTGGTTGTAACGTTCGTTGTTCGTAATGAAACCCATATTATAGTTGCTCATTACTTCTTCAACTTCGTTTGTTGCTTGTTGAATCAATTCAGATTTTGCAGCAGGAATGTTCAAATCTTCCAAGTTGAAAGAAAGACCACCCTTGAACGCTGTTTGATAACCTAATTCTTTCATATCATCCAAGAACTGCGCAGCACGAGCCATACCCGTAGTCTTTACAATTTCACCGATGATATTACGCAAAGATTTTTTAGTAAGTAATTCATTTACAAAGCCCATTTCCTCAGGAACAACTTGGTTGAAGATCACACGACCTACAGTTGTTTCTAACAAGGCATCAACGATACTACCATCTTTTTGTCTTACTTTTGTTTTGACCTTAATCCAAGCGTGAAGATCAATTTGTTTCTCATTTAAAGCAATGATTACCTCTTCAGCCGAATAGAAAGTCATATCCTGACCTCTTACGATTTGATCACCTGCAGTTTTACGGCCTTTTGTAATATAATAAAGACCCAATACCATGTCTTGAGATGGTACTGTGATTGGCGAACCATTTGCAGGGTTTAAGATATTGTGTGCTCCCAACATCAAGATTTGTGCTTCCAAAACCGCGGCATTACCTAAAGGTAAATGGACCGCCATCTGGTCACCGTCAAAATCGGCGTTGAACGCTGTACACACTAAAGGGTGTAATTGAATCGCTTTACCTTCCACCAAAGTAGGTTGGAAAGCCTGAATACCCAAACGGTGAAGCGTAGGCGCACGGTTTAGTAATACAGGGTGACCTTTCAATACGTTTTCAAGGATATCCCATACTACTGGATCTTTACGGTCAACAATCTTTTTAGCTGATTTTACTGTTTTTACAATACCACGTTCGATCATCTTGCGGATAATAAACGGTTTGTAAAGTTCAGCAGCCATATCTTTAGGAAGACCACACTCGTGTAATTTCAAGTGAGGACCAACGACAATTACCGAACGAGCCGAATAATCCACACGCTTACCTAATAAGTTTTGACGGAAACGACCTTGTTTACCTTTCAAAATATCAGATAAAGACTTCAATGCACGGTTACCTTCTGTTTTAACAGCATTCACTTTACGCGAGTTGTCAAATAAAGAGTCTACCGCTTCTTGAAGCATACGTTTTTCGTTACGTAAGATTACTTCAGGAGCTTTGATTTCGATCAACCGTTTTAGACGGTTGTTACGGATAATCACACGACGATATAAGTCATTCAAATCCGAAGTCGCAAAACGACCACCATCCAAAGGTACTAAAGGACGTAATTCTGGCGGAATGATCGGAACAATCTTCACAATCATCCATTCTGGACGATTCTCGATATTTTCACGGGAACTACGGAAAGCTTCAACAACATGAAGACGTTTTAACGCCTCATTTTTACGTTGTTGAGAAGTCTCATTAGCAGCTTGGTGACGTAAATCGTAAGACAACTTATCCAAATCAATACGTTTCAACAAATCTTCTAAAGCCTCAGCACCCATTTTAGCAACGAATTTTTGAGGATCATTATCGTCTAAATATTGATTTTCTTTTGGTAAAGTATCTAAAATATCTAAATATTCTTCTTCAGTTAAGAAGTCCATGAAGTTGATACCGTCTTCTTCCTTAATACCAGCTTGAATAACCACATACCGTTCGTAGTAAATGATCATATCCAATTTCTTGGTAGGAAGCCCTAATAAATAACCAATTTTATTAGGAAGAGAACGGAAATACCAAATGTGTGCAACAGGAACTACCAAGTTGATATGTCCCATACGCTCACGACGTACTTTTTTCTCTGTTACCTCAACACCACAACGGTCACATACGATACCTTTATAACGGATACGTTTGTATTTACCACAGTGACATTCATAGTCCTTTACAGGACCAAAAATACGCTCACAGAATAAACCGTCACGTTCTGGTTTGTAGGTACGATAGTTAATCGTTTCTGGTTTTGTAACTTCACCACTTGAGCGCTCCAAAATAGTTTCTGGAGAAGCTAAGCTGATCGTAATCGAAGTGAAGTTGCTTTTAATTTTATTATCTTTTTTGTAAGACATACTTATTCAAAAGTTAAAGCTTTATAAAGAAGCTTTGAAGGACTGGAGCCCTTCAAAGCCCTAATTGCTTAATTAATCCAATGTGATATCTAGACCCAATCCACGTAATTCGTGTACCAATACGTTGAACGATTCTGGTACCGATGGCGTTGGAAGATTGTTACCTTTTACGATTGCTTCGTAAGTTTTGGCACGACCAACCACATCATCCGACTTCACAGTCAAGATTTCTTGGAGAATGTTAGATGCACCGAATGCTTCAAGTGCCCAAACCTCCATCTCACCGAAACGTTGACCACCAAATTGTGCTTTACCACCTAGCGGTTGTTGCGTGATCAATGAGTAAGGACCAATTGAACGTGCGTGCATTTTATCATCAACCATGTGACCTAATTTCAGCATGTAGATAACACCCACTGTTGTTGGCTGATCGAAACGGTCACCTGTCAATCCGTTATACAAGTATGTACGTCCAGATTTTGGCAATCCTGCTTTCGCAACCCAGTCCTGTACCTGATCCATTTCAGCACCGTCAAAGATTGGAGTAGCAAACTTAACACCCAATTTTTGACCAGCCCAACCTAATACGGTTTCGTAGATCTGTCCCAAGTTCATCCGTGAAGGTACCCCTAGAGGGTTCAACACGATATCAACCGGTGTACCATCTTCCAAGAATGGCATATCCTCATCACGTACAATACGTGCAACGATACCTTTATTACCGTGACGACCGGCCATCTTATCCCCTACTTTCAATTTACGTTTTTTAGCAACGTAAACTTTAGCCATCTGCACAATTCCGGATGGAAGTTCATCACCGACAGAAACTGCAAATTTATCACGTTTGAATGAACCTAACTCTTCATTAATTTTGATATTGTAATTATGAAGGGCCATTTTGATCAACTCGTTTTTATCTTCGTCAGTTGTCCATCCCATTGGGTTGATGTTGTTATATTCTAATTCTGCTAAGATCTTTTGCGTGAACTTAGCTCCTTTAGCAACTAACAACTCTTTATATACATTGTAAACACCTTGGCTTGTTTTACCATTCACGACAGTGAATAATTTTTCAACCAAACGTTCTTTCAATGATTTAACCGCTCTATCGTGAGCAACTTCTAGTTTCTCTAAAGTTTTACGTTCAACTTCTTTAGACATTTTCTTCGCACGGGAGAATAACTTCGTATCGATAACAACACCTTTCAATGAAGGCGGTGTTTTCAATGAAGCATCTTTCACGTCACCAGCTTTATCCCCAAAGATTGCACGTAATAGTTTCTCTTCTGGAGAAGGATCAGACTCACCTTTAGGTGTGATTTTACCAATTAAGATATCACCGCCACCAACTTCAGCACCAATACGGATAATACCGTTTTCGTCCAAGTCTTTCGTAGCTTCTTCAGATACGTTAGGAATATCAGCAGTCAATTCTTCTTCACCACGTTTTGTATCACGAACTTCAAGTTCGAATTCTTCGATGTGAAGAGATGTAAACCAGTCTTCTTTCGCTACACGCTCAGAAATTACGATCGCATCCTCAAAGTTATATCCTTGCCAAGGCATGAACGCTACTTTCAAGTTACGACCTAATGCTAATTCACCATTTTCAGTAGCATAACCTTCACATAATACTTGTCCTGGCTCAACTCGTTGACCTTTCTTAACGATAGGCTTCAAGTTCATACAGGTATTTTGGTTGGTTTTCTTGAATTTGATTAATTTATACGTTCTGACATCATCATCAAATGATACAAGACGATCATCATCGTTTCTGTCGTAACGGATCTTAATTTCATCAGCATCTACATATTCTACTACACCATGACCTTCGGCATTGATCAAAGTACGTGAATCTTTCGCAACACGACCTTCAAGACCAGTACCTACGATAGGAGCTTGTGGACGCAAAACAGGCACAGCCTGACGTTGCATGTTCGATCCCATTAATGCACGGTTAGCATCATCATGTTCCAAGAACGGAATCAATGAAGCTGCAATAGATGTAATTTGGTTTGGAGCAACGTCCATATAATCAAGCATATTAGGCTCGATAATAGGGAAGTCACCTTCATATCTGGCTTTCACTTTCGCATCTTCGAAATTACCTTTGTCATCATACAAAGCATTCGCTTGAGCGATTGTTTTACCATCTTCATCCTCAGCAGATAAATATACTACAGGCTCATTAACCACAACAACACCCTCTTTTACCTTACGGTAAGGAGTCTCGATAAATCCTAAATGGTTAATTTTCGCATGCACAGCTAAAGAGGAGATCAAACCGATGTTTGGACCCTCTGGAGTCTCGATTGTACAAAGACGACCGTAGTGTGTATAGTGAACGTCACGAACCTCGAAACCGGCACGCTCACGAGAAAGACCACCTGGACCTAAGGCTGACAAACGACGCTTGTGCGTAATTTCAGCAAGAGGGTTAGTTTGGTCCATGAACTGAGATAATTGGTTTGTACCAAAGAACGAATTGATTACCGACGAAAGTGTACGTGCGTTAATCAAATCTGTTGGTGTAAACACCTCGTTATCCCGGATATTCATACGCTCACGGATTGTACGGGCCATACGAGATAGACCTACGCCGAATTGAGCATATAATTGTTCACCTACAGTACGTACACGACGGTTAGATAAGTGGTCAATATCATCCACCTCTGCTTTAGAGTTGATCAAATTGATCAAATACTTTACAATTGCAATGATATCCTCACGTGTTAATACCTTGGTATCATCCGGAGTACCCAACTTCAGTTTACGATTGATACGGTAACGACCTACATCACCCAAATCATAACGTTTATCCGAGAAGAATAGACGATCAATGATTCCACGAGCAGTTTCCTCATCTGGTGGTTCAGCGTTACGTAATTGACGATAGATATGTTCTACCGCTTCTTTTTCCGAGTTGGACGTATCTTTTTGTAAAGTGTTATATATAATAGAATAGTCCGCATTGTTAGACTCATCGTCTTTCGCTAAGATAATAGACTTAACGCCAGCTTCGATGATCAAATCAATGTGATCTTCTTCTAGAACAGTTTCACGCTCAAGGATAATTTCGTTACGGTCGATAGATACTACTTCACCTGTATCCTCATCCACGAAATCTTCTACCCATTTTTTCAATACCCTAGCCGCAAGACGACGGCCAACATATTTTTTAAGACCAGATTTACTAACTTTTACTTCATCCGCTAAATCGAACAATTCCAAGATATCTTTATCCGAATCGTAACCGATAGCACGCAATAAGGTAGTAACCGGGAATTTCTTTTTACGGTCGATATAAGCATACATGACGTTGTTTACGTCTGTTGCAAATTCGATCCAAGATCCTTTGAAAGGAATTACCCTTGCAGAATAAAGTTTAGTACCATTTGTGTGTCTACTTTGACCAAAGAAAACGCCTGGTGAACGGTGTAATTGCGATACGATAACACGCTCTGCACCATTTACCACGAAAGTACCTTTAGGAGTCATATAAGGAATAGTCCCTAAATATACATCCTGAACAATAGTTTCGAAATCTTCGTGTTCTTCATCATTACAAGATAACTTTAACTTAGCCTTTAGAGGAACGCTATAAGTCAAGCCGCGCTCGATACACTCTTGGATATCATAACGTGGTGGATCAATGAAATAATCCAAAAACTCTAGCACAAAAATGTTTCTTGAATCAGAAATAGGGAAGTTTTCCGAGAATACCTTGAACAGCCCTTCCTGATGGCGGTTGTCAGAAGTAGTTTCTAATTGAAAAAACTCCTTGAAAGATTCCAATTGCACATCTAAGAAATCTGGATATTCCAATACTTTCTTACTTGTTGCAAAGTTTATTCTTTCTTGTTGAATATTATTGTTTGCCAAGGGAATATGAATTTTAGTTTTAAAAAAACTGCGCTTACATTTATGCTGTAAACCACGTGTCCACTGTGCCCAGCATATACACAGCATAGTGGCGTATTGATATAAATAGGAATAGACTCTGACGAAAAATCGTCAGAGTCTAAACCTTTTCGGGCTAATTAGTTGAGATTATTTAATCTCAACAACAGCACCAGCTTCTTCTAATTGTTTTTTCAAAGCTTCTGCTTCGTCTTTAGATACACCAGCTTTTAATTCTTTAGGTGCTCCGTCAACTAAATCTTTAGCTTCTTTCAAGCCTAATCCAGCTAAATCTTTAACCAATTTAACTACAGCTAATTTTTGACCACCAGCTTCTTTCAAGATAACGTCAAATGAAGTTTTCTCTTCAGCAGCAGCAGCACCACCTTCAGCTGGAGCAGCAGCTACAGCAACAGCAGCAGCAGCAGGCTCGATGCCATACTCGTCTTTTAAGATATCAGCTAATTCTTTAACTTCTTTTACTGTTAAGTTAACTAACTGTTCAGCAAGTTGTTTTAAATCTGCCATTTTATTTTGAATTTTTGAATGTACTTTATAAAAATTGTTAATTAAATTGTAACGAATGTTTCTGTTCTAGAGGATTCGTTAACCTCTTTCTTCTAAAGCTTTTACTAAACCTGCAACCGTATTTCCTCCTGATTGAAGAGCCGAAATAACATTTTTCGCAGGAGATTCCAAGGCTGCGATAACGTCAGCAATAAGTTCGTTTTTAGATTTAAGATTAACTAATGCAGTTAATTGATTATCTCCAACGAATGCTGTTGCTTCAATGAAAGCCGCTTTTAACAACGGTTTTTCACCAGTTTTACGCAATTCTTTGATTAATTTCGCAGGCGCATTAGCGACTTCTGAAAACATCATTGTAGACGCTCCTTTAAGCGTTCCAAAAATATCTTCTTCATCAACACCAGCTTGGATTAATGCTTTCTTAATTAAAGTGTTTTTTACAGCTTTAATTTCGATGCCTTGTTCAAAACATTTACGACGAATGTTATTCACTTTTTCAACGGACAACTCAGCAGTATCGGTAATGTAGAAGTTACCGTAAGATTTAATCTGTTCGGCTAAAGCTTGAACAATTTCTTGTTTTTCTTCTTTTCTCATGATTAAATACCTGCTACTGATTTAGTCTCAATATGAATACCAGGACTCATAGTTGAGGAAATGTGAATACTTTTAAAGTAAGTTCCTTTAGCTGCAGACGGTTTCAAACGAGCTAGAGTTTGTAATACCTCTAGTGCGTTATCATATATCTTATCTGCATCGAACGACGCTTTACCAATAGAAGTATGGATGATACCGGTTTTGTCAACTTTGAAATCGATCTTACCACCTTTTACATCTGTTACAGCTTTACCAACTTCTGTTGTAACTGTACCAGTTTTAGGGTTAGGCATCAAGTTTCTTGGACCTAAAATACGACCCAATTTACCAACTTTAGCCATAACACTAGGCATAGTAATAATGATATCAACGTCAGTCCAACCACCTTCAATTTTGCTGATGTAATCATCTAAACCTACGTAGTCTGCACCTGCCGCCTTAGCTTCTTCTTCCTTATCAGGAGTACATAAAACTAAAACACGAACAGTTTTACCAGTACCGTGAGGTAATGTTGCAATACCACGAACCATCTGATTTGCTTTACGAGGATCTACGCCCAAACGAACGTCGATATCCACAGAAGCATCAAATTTGGTCAATGAGATTTCTTTAACTAAAGCCGAAGCTTCTTTTAAAGAGTATGCTTTACCAGCTTCAATTTTGGATAGTGCCGCTTTTTGATTTTTTGTTAATCTAGCCACTTTTCTTAAATTGATTTCTTAATTAATTGTTCCAAGGAGCATTACCTGATACAGTAATACCCATACTACGTGCTGTACCAGCTACCATTCTCATAGCAGCCTCTACAGTAAATGCATTTAAATCAGGCATTTTATCTTTAGCGATTGTCTCAACTTGTTCCCAAGTGATAGCCGCAACTTTCTTACGGTTAGGCTCGCCAGATCCACTTTTTAATTTAGCAGCGTCTTTCAACTGAACTGCTACCGGTGGAGTCTTGATGATAAAATCAAATGATTTGTCAGCGTAAACTGTAATGACAACAGGCAATACTTGACCTGGTTTGTCTTGCGTACGAGCGTTAAACTGTTTACAGAAATCCATAATATTCACACCTTTAGCACCTAATGCAGGTCCTACTGGAGGTGAAGGATTCGCAGCTCCGCCCTTAACTTGTAATTTTACTAACGCACTGACTTCTTTTGCCATTTTGTTTTGAATTTAATTTTGTTAAATGTCTGTTAGTAAGTTGGAAGCAAATAACGTAACATTCATCGGCCAGGACGTAACACCCCAACCGAGGTGCAAAGTTAATAAGAAGATTTGACTCCTGCAAGTATCTAACTTTTAATTTTTCAGGAATTTATGTTTTTATGTCTTTCCCCTATCAACATCTCCCCTTTTGATGGAAAACGATCTAGTTCATTCTCTTAAATCCCCTCGCTGTCAATTGATCTATTTATTTAAGGCCAGATGGGCAGCTCCGCCTTACTTTTTAATAGACTTTAACACCCTATCCATGACAGGATCTTTGCCCTTGATGACATCATCCAGACTACGTACGACAGGAACATCAGGCATAACACCCCGCCCCTCTTCCGCTACTTGATAGTAAGGCTTGACATCCATTAAGCCAAAGCGCCAACGCAAATGGGAGTTTGGCAGTTTCAGTACAGGAAGAGATCCTGCAACCGTACCATTGGCAGCCCCACCAGTTTCCTCCCCCAGAAAAACGGCACGCTTTCCTTCTTTTAAGTTTACAGCAATTAAACTCGCTGCGGAAAATGTTCCGCCATCGATCAATACAAACAAATCGCCGCGATATCGACCAGCTTTTGATTTCTCGGCTTTACTTCCTGTAAGATGAGTATAATTTATGCCGTCTTTGGAGAAAGTCCTTGTCCAGGACACAATTGCACTAGGTAAAATAAAGGGCGATAAGATTGGATAAGACCAGCCCGGTAGCCCTTTCATCTGGTAAAACGGCAAGTTGAATTTTGATGTGATCACTGCTGGCTGAACAAATTGATATTTATCTTCTTCCACGAGATAGCTATAAAGCTCTTTTACATCGGACAGACGGCCACCCAAATTTCCGCGAAGATCCAAGATCAGATATTGGGTCGAACACCGCTCCAGCCGATCAAAAATTCTTCTATAGGCCTCCTTTGGGCGTCCGTAGGAAAAATCAGCCACCTTCAATAAAGCAACGCTGCTATCTCCTTTTACCGGAAATGAAAGCTGTTTGCTCATCCGCTTGAGATTGGCATTATAACCAAATATCTTGCGCTGTTGTTTCGTATCGGACTTCTTTTCTACAGGCTTCTCCTTTTTTTCCGTAGCAACATGCTTTACTTCAACTTTAGCCTTTTTTTCAGCAGTTTCAAACCTCCTCACTACGGTCCGTTGGTACGTGCTATCAGCACAGGAAAGCAAGACCGTAATAGAGTCCCGATAACCTAATTCCAATTGGTAATACCGCGGTAACAAACGCTCGAAAGCTTGATCTATAAATGTTGTATTATATCCATCCGAGGTGAAGGTGGGGCGATACTTCACGTATAGGCTCATAGGCTGAATCCCTTCAATAGCAACTATTTTTGACCCTACAATTAAACTTGAATCCGTCGTCTCTTTTTTTGATAAATAGAGCGTATTTTTTTCCCAGTGAAAACCTAATTGAGAAAACGGCCCTTTACTTTTTTTATAACGAACTTTATCTTTACCTTTTGGATCAAATTTGGAGATAAGCGGGCTCAATGTCATATGTCCCTGCCGAACTTCTGATAGTACAGATGCTAATGCCAGTTGAAATTCATTGGGTAATAAAGGTTGTTTTATTACAGAACGAAGACTGTCAAACCTAGCCTTCAATCGATCTTCCCGCACATACAGAAATAGATCGGGATGCATTTTCAATAAATTACGTTCGACGTAATTAATATCCTGCTGCATAGCTTCTACAGGAAGGGCTGTCTGAATAAATTTATTGTATTTATCGACACTTGTACAGCCTACTAATGCCACCAAATACATCACTAGGAACAGATAAATAATTGGCCTTTTCATGGATAGAAAGATACAAAAAAAAGCCTTCCAATTTTCATGAAAAGCTTTTCTCTATCGTTAATTACTAATCTTACTCTTTTTCTACTTGCATGTAGTTCAACTCCAGTGGAGTTTTACGACCGAAGACTTTTACCATGACGATTAATTTCTTTTTATCTTCATGAACTTCTTCGATCTCACCAGTAAACCCATTGAAAGGGCCATCGTTTACTTTCACTGTTTCTCCAACATAGTAAGGAACGTTAATGGTCTCACCTTGTTCAGCCATTTCATCCACCTTACCTAGGATACGATTTACTTCAGCTTGGCGCAAAGGAACAGCATTACCTGCTTTATCTCCTAAGAAACCAATTACGCTATTGATATTTTTAATGATGTGTTCTAGTTCACCATCAAGAGCTGCTTCCAATAGAACATAACCAGGATAATAATTACGTTCCTTAGCAACTTTCTTACCATCACGCATCAAGTAGTATTTTTCCATCGGAATCAACACCTGAGGAATCAAGTGTTCAATACCTAAACGGCTAACCTCGGCATCAATATATTGCTTTACTTTCTTTTCTTTACCACTTACAGCACGAACTACGTACCACTTTAAACCTTGATCTGCCATAAATAAATACGATTGAAAAATTAAGAAGCAATACCGTACAAGAACTCTAACCCGACACTTGAAGCCTTATCCATTACAAAGACAACCAATGCAATAAGAAGAGATGCAACAAGCACAATAACAGCTGAACTTTGCAACTGAGACCATGTAGGCCAAGTCACTTTCTCAGTGATCTCTACATAAGAGTCTTTAAAAAAATCAAGTACTTTTGCCATTTTAGTTTATCTGTTTTTATAAGCACGGGCACCAGGACTCGAACCCAGACCAAAGGTTTTGGAGACCTTCGTTCTACCTTTAAACTATGCCCGTGTATTTCTTATTTTGTGATGCAAATATAGTGTTTTAAACCACTTCTTGCAAATCTTTTTTTACTTTTTTTTATTCCAATCCGATAAATCGCTTATCGAAAAAATAAGCTAATCAACCTTAGTCGATTAGCTTATTCTATGTGATTCTAAATCTTTATTAAAGACTAGATAATTTCAGTTACCTGACCAGCACCTACTGTACGACCACCCTCACGGATAGCGAAACGTAGACCTTTTTCCATTGCAATAGCAGAAATTAATTTCACGCTGATTGTAACGTTATCACCTGGCATAACCATTTCAGTACCTTCTGGTAAAGAGATCTCTCCAGTTACGTCAGTTGTACGGAAATAGAACTGAGGACGGTATTTGTTAAAGAATGGAGTGTGACGTCCACCTTCAGCTTTTGATAATACGTAAACCTCAGCTTTGAAATGATCGTGAGGAGTTACTGAACCTGGTTTACAGATAACCATACCACGTTTGATATCAGTTTTCTCAATACCACGTAACAATAAACCTACGTTATCACCAGCCTCACCGTAATCTAAGATTTTACGGAACATCTCAACACCTGTTACTGTAGATTTCAAGTTCTCAGCACCCATACCTAAGATCTCAACTGGATCACCAGAGTTGATTACACCTCTTTCGATACGACCTGTAGCAACTGTACCACGACCAGTGATCGAGAATACGTCTTCTACTGGCATCAAGAAAGGAAGCTCAGTCAAACGTGGAGGAATTGGAATGTAGTTATCTACAGCATCCATTAATTCCATAATTTTCTCAACCCACTCAGGCTCACCATTCAATGCACCTAAAGCAGAACCTTTGATTACAGGAATATCATCACCAGGGAATTCGTAGAATGATAACAACTCACGAACTTCCATTTCTACTAAGTCTAACAACTCAGAGTCATCAACTAAGTCAGTTTTGTTCATGAATACTACTAACGCAGGAACACCTACTTGGCGAGCCAATAGGATGTGCTCACGAGTTTGAGGCATAGGACCATCAGTCGCAGCAACTACGATGATAGCACCGTCCATTTGAGCAGCACCAGTTACCATGTTCTTAACGTAGTCAGCGTGACCTGGACAGTCAACGTGTGCATAGTGACGGTTAGCTGTAGAATATTCTACGTGTGCAGTATTGATTGTGATACCACGCTCTTTTTCTTCAGGAGCAGAGTCAATTGAATCAAATGAACGAGCTTCTGACAAACCTTTATCAGCCAATACTTTAGTGATAGCAGCTGTAGTTGTAGTTTTACCGTGGTCAACGTGACCGATAGTACCAATGTTTAAGTGTGGTTTACTACGGTCAAATTTCTCTTTTGCCATGTTTATGCGAATTAGTAATTATAAATTATTTCTATTTGTTATATACTCTTGCTTAACTTTTACACAAGTACGAGCCAAAGATGGGATTTGAACCCACGACCTCTTCCTTACCAAGGAAGTGCTCTACCCCTGAGCTACTTCGGCTTACTAAAAAACCTTATTTACGTATTAATGCCCCCACCTTTAGATACATTATTATCAAAGAAGATAGAGACTAAATTTAATACCTGAAAAATTTGAGCGGAAGACGAGGTTCGAACTCGCGACCTATAGCTTGGAAGGCTATCGCTCTACCAACTGAGCTACTTCCGCTTAATAATTAGAAACTAGAGTAAATCTAACACCCTAATTAAAATAAAGTGTGGAGGGAGAAGGATTCGAACCTTCGAAGCCGAAGCAACGGATTTACAGTCCGTCCCATTTGACCGCTCTGGAACCCCTCCAGACCTGTAACTTTCGTTACATTTAGAGCCTCTTATCGGAATCGAACCAATGACCTACTGATTACAAGTCAGTTGCTCTACCAGCTGAGCTAAAGAGGCTTCTAATATCTTTATTTAAACTTACATTCTATCAACGTCTGACCAAGCATTTCTACCTTTTCAGCGAGTGCAAATATCGAATTTACTTTTGATTTCTGCAAGTTTATTTTTTATTTTTTTTCATTTAAAGAACTAAGCAAACTTTCGTTGTTTTGAACCGTTGTTCCCTTGTTTGCTGATGCAAAGATAGACACAAAACTCACTTTACAAAAATATTTGTCAAAAAAAAAAGACAGTTTTTGGCAATTATACTGATATGCAGCACAATAATTTTTGATCGCATATTTACCTATTTTGGTTATTTGGCTAATATACTATCTTTGGGCATGCAAATTTTACCGCAATCACTTTCAAAACTTACCCGATACTCCGTACTATTTACTGTACTTTTAGTAGGATCGACCGAATTGAAAGCTCAAAATATTATTCAAAAATTGAGTAAAAAATTTCTTTCCTCCGAAAGAGATTCCACACGTTCCGGTAGTTTTATGGTCTTACCGGCCGTTGGTTATGCGCAAGAAACGGGTGTCGAATACGGCCTAGCCAGCGCCTATAATTTTTATCTGGATAAATCTGATCCCAAAATCCGTACTTCCACAGTCATGGTTATGGGAACCTTTACATCCAACAGTCAGTCCAATTTCAAGCTACAAACGGACCTTTGGTCAAAAAATAACGACTATCATCTGATCAGTGAAATCCGCTACCGCAATTGGCCTTTTAATTATTATGGCGTAGGTATGGACACGTGGAAAGCAGATGAGGAACGCATCGATCAAAAATTATTTCGCGTCAAATTGGAGGCTGAAAAGAAAATCAGTAATAACCTTTATTCGGGTATAAATATTCAATACGATAACTTCAGCATTCGTAGCGATAGTGCCGATCGCATATTCAATCATTCCGACCTTATTGGGAAAAATGGGGGACAACAACTATTAATAGGCCTATCGCAGTTATTTGACAATAGAGACAACGTTTCCTATACAACAAAGGGTTATTACGCTAAATTACGACTGGCCTACGCACCTAAGTTATGGACAAGCACGGATTTTACAGGAGCGAATCTTGATGTGGATCTCCGTGGCTTTATTCCTTTACACAAACACGTTACCCTGGCGCTGCAAGGAATTTTCCGTTCAACATTTGGAAAAACTGTCCCATTTTACAACTATCGTGAACTAGGTGGAGATATGATGATGCGCGGCTACTACTTAGGGCGTTATCGGGATAAGAATTATCTCGCCTCGCAAGCTGAATTGCGCTATCGCTTCCATCCTCGCTTTGGTGTAGTTGGATTTTCCGGCCTAGGATCAACTTTTTCTAAGGAAAACAGCAGCCGTTATGTGGCAAGCTACGGCGGTGGTTTGCGTTACTTCTTTAGCCTCGAGCACAACAGCAGTATTCGCTTTGATTACTCGTATGGCGAACAAAGACCAGGAGAAAAACGCCAGTCTGGCTTCTATCTGTCCTTAAGTGAAGCTTTCTAATAAACAAGAGCATCCACAGCGCTAAATATACCCGATGAATGCTCTTGTTTCCCTCACTGATAATCTCCTAAATAGGATGGCACCAGGCTTCATTTCCTTGTTAAGGACATGAAGTCTACTTCCAAGTTGCCCTCTTTTCAAAATGGTCTCATTATCCAGCCTCATTATGCAACAGCATGCATTCGGTTTAATTATTAGGACAAGGCAGGCGACTTCCGGTATTCTTGCGACCTCAGCTGTCACATCAGTACCTAAAATCGAATCAGAAAATTCTCCTTTCGCTGTTCTTTTCTGAAGTAAACTAAACCAATTCGGTATAAATCTATCGTTACCACAATACGGTTATCCTGTTTAAGCCTATTCCAGTACGCTTCTCTTTTCTCCGACAAATGGGGCTCGTTTATGATTAACATATCCCGATCTCCGACATTTTCCAAAAAATTCAGTTCAAGAGCATCCAGATCAATATAATAGATATGCCGGTAGGCATAGCTCCCGCATTGATCCTGCAATAGGCTCATATAGCTTTCTACAGGGCGATCTGCCCAATAACTAAAATCGTCGTAAGCAAATGTCTTTAATAATCGACTGATTAATGCGTACTTTTTCTGTTCTACTTTGTTTTCGTTTTGAATAGCTTGGGGTAATTCTGAAACGCACGCTTTGGACGCCTTTTGATAGATCACTTCGTCAACCAATTTATAAACAAAAGGAGAATGGGTCCCATGGCGACTATGGGATACAAAATAATGCCGCCAATACTTAAGCGTGTAGTTCATTTCGCTGCAAACATCGCTAAATTTTATGATTTTTCACATGGAACATTGGGTTTTAATTCCATTGATTACATCCTATTAAATTGGAAAAGCGACACGCCAGAAGGAATGATATCCTTAAAACTGGAGCACAAAAACGCTCCCCTCTCCTTCCGTACTATTGAGGAAAATAGTCCCCTTGTGCAATAGCATAATCTGTTTGCTTAAAGTCAAGCCGACACCTGTACCTGTTTTCTTTGTTGTAAAAAATGGCGTAAAGATCTGTTCCTGGAGATCGGCAGGAATTCCTGCACCATTATCTTCAATCCGAACCTGAACCTTGCCGTCTACTTCGAGAGCAGATAAACTAATATAAGCCTCTTCCCTATTTTTAACCGCATCTATTGCGTTCAACATTAAGTTAATAATAACCTGTTCGATCAAATTGACATCGGCAGATAAGATTAGTCGCGTATTTTTCAGGATAATATCGACATCAATGTTTTTCTGAATCAATGTAGGTTCAAGTAGTTGATAGATATGTTCAAATAACTGCGAAATCTGAATCGGTGCCAGCTGAGGTTGATCGACTTTATTGATCATGCGATAACTCTTAGCAAAATGCAAAAGTCCTTCACTCCGACGTTTGATTGTAGATATACCTATTTTTAGATCGTCGATATCTTCATGCCCTTTAAAATGGTCCAAGCGGCCATTCAAGGTTTCTGCCAACGAACTGATCGGAGCAATGGAATTCATAATTTCATGCGTCAGTACACGCAACAATTTGTGCCATGCCTTTGTCTCCGTTTCATCAATTGCCTCATTGATATTTTGGTACACCACAATGCGAAACAAAGCATCCTGTGTCTCAAAGCTTGAGCTTTGAATCAATAGTTTAATTTTTCCTTTACTTGACTGGATGGACTCCATCTGTTGCTGCCCATTTTCAAGTAACATGGTCTTTTCGTAAAGATCGTTATTTTTTTTCTTGAGCCCGGTGATATTTCCAAGATGTGGCAAATGGAATAGCTGTTTGAACGCTTCATTCACCCACATCACCTTGCCACTATCCATCTCATAAAAGATAATCGCCGAATTCAGCATATTGATGACACGATCCAGGTATTGATGCTGAATCTCCTGTTTGATGCTGATCTCTTTATATGTTTCGTTGATCTGATTGAAGGCAAGGAAAAGCTGTCCCTCGACTGATTTTGTATTTTTCACCAAGAAACGTCTGGTAAAATCCCTATACTTGACCGCTTCGGCAAATTCAATCAATTGCCTAGCTAAAAAATTATATTGTGCATATAGGTTAAAGCTCAGATAAATCATAATACAAAAGACCAAAGCGGCCTGCACGTATTCACGTTTTAGTAGCAAATAAGCACTCACAAGAGCTGCCACCAGCAATAATATTATCTTCAGCGCATTTAAGATTTTCCCGTGCCTCATCGACTAAATATCATATTTCTCCAAACGTCTATAAAGCGCTGCCCTTGTAAGCCCTAATTCTTTTGCCGCTTTACTGATATTTCCATTGTAACGCTCGATCGCAGATTTGATTGCTTTACGTTCCAATTCTTCCAAATTTTGACTGCTTGGACTAGATTCAACAATTCGGTTATCTATTTGCTGTTCAATTGGTGAGAAAAAGAGGTCATTTCCGGCAATACTGAGCTGGTCAGCCATAATAACAGCACGCTCGATGCTGTATTGGAGCTCTCGGACATTTCCGGGGAAATGATATGCGCACATTTTCTTAACCGCATCCGACTCAAAGCCTTCAATCCGTTTATTGTATTTCTTCGAATAGATATCGAGAAAATGATCAGCCAATAGCTTGATATCCTCTCCCCGTTCCCGCAATGGGGGTACTTGAATTTCTACAGTATTAATCCGATAAATTAAGTCCTTTCGAAAACGGTTTTCATCTGCGAGCTGTTTCAACGGTACGTTAGTTGCCGAGATTAAGCGTATATCCACCGAGATCGGCTGATAGGAACCTAGCGGCGTAACTTGTCTGTTCTGCAATACGGTCAACAATTTAGCTTGTTGCTGTAAAGAGATATTACCAATTTCATCCAGGAATAGTGTCCCTCCATTTGCCGCTTCGAATCGTCCTTGACGATCTTCACGTGCATCGGTAAAAGCACCTTTTTTATAGCCAAAAAGTTCACTTTCAAACAATGTTTCCGTCAATGCACCCACATCTACCTTAATATAAGTTCCATCAGCACGTAACGATCTTCGCTGAATGGCTTGCGCAATCAGATCTTTCCCTGTACCATTTTCCCCCAATATCAGAATATTTGCATCTGTAGGGGCTATTTTCTCTAGCTTATATTGTAGCTCGTCCATGACAACCGAGCTTCCAATCAAATCAGGGCTGCTCGCGCCACTCAGCAGAGAACTTTTACTTTTCTTTTCTTTATTTTTTGACTCTGCAAGCGCACTTTCTATCGTTGCCAACAATTGTTCATTTTCCCAGGGCTTCACGACAAAATCCGAAGCTCCCTGCTTCAATGATTTTACAGCCAAATCAACAGCTCCATAGGCTGTAATCATAATCACATGTACCTGTGGAAATTTCTCTTTGATTCGTGATAACCAATATAGTCCCTCATTGCCTGTATTAATCGTGCTTTTAAAATTCATATCTAAAAGCACCAGATCATAAGGTGTCTTCTCCAGATGTGCTATTAGATTCTCCGGATTAGGTTCAACTTGAATATGACTAACTTTTGGTTTAAGCAAGATTCTTGCCGCAGTTAATAAATCCTGGTCATCATCAACGACTAAAATAGATGCTTTTTTCATACTTCCTGACTTCATTGAAGATACTAAGATAACTATAAATTCAACGAGCCTGTGTAATAATCATTGATATATTTTTGTAGCAGCCATTCATATTGCTTTACCACCAATTGGATCTGACTGTTATCAAATTTAGTTTTTGCTGTCAAAAATATCACCGAATTACTATTTCCCAATTCGAAGACAACTTTGGCTATCCGAAAAGATTCAGCGTAATTCTCATTCTGACTACGCAGTTGTGAAATCATATTACTTGCATTCTGCAAATTAAAAACGGCATTGGACGTCGCTGATCGTAAAACATTTTGTTGAATCTCCTTTTGGAATTTAGCAGTCTGTAGGTCTAATTTTGCCAAACGGACGTTGTTGTAAACCTGCAAGTGATTAAAAATAGGAATAGATAGATTTAAGGAAATAGACTTTCCGACGTTATTACGCATTTGTGACCAATAGGTTCCCTGAATTCCTAATTTTGAATAATTGGAGCCCAAACCTGCACTCAAACTCAATGAAGGATAATAGTAGGATTTTGCAATTTTAATGTCCCGCTCCGCCACTTTGATCCGATAATCCAAAGCCTTAATATCAGGCAATTGATCGACAGCCATATCATACAATTGCTTCGCATCCAAACGTTGTCCCGTCTCATTTATTCCGATATTGTCCAATTCCCCTAATTGATTTTCAGCCATATTCAATAAAGCAGCGAGTTTGACCCGGCTGCTGTACAGCAATTGACGGTTATTTTCAATTGTATTGATATCATTTGCCAATTGCCCTTTCAGGTCAAAATAATCTCCTGGATTGATTGCACCCTCTTTATGCATAGATTCAGCACGTCGAACCTGTTCCCGAGTTACGTCTGTCTGCATTTCTGATTGCCGCAATATATCCTGGGCGGTCAAGCTTTGAATATAAGCCGTAATGACATCCAGTTTCAAAGCATTCATCTGTGTATCGAAGGTCAATTTACCGGCAGTCTTTGCATCAGCACGCATTCTTATATCATGAAACAAACGGAAACCCCTAAAAAGAGGAAGGCTAGCTCCTAACGAGAAATTCCCTGTGGAATTGTTGGATGAAATATATTGAAGGGTAGAATTATCCTGCGATCTTCCGGAGGTCAGGCTATGCTGTAGACTGGCGTCGACATCAGGAAGTCTATTCGCTTTAGCCTGCGCCAAATTGACCTCCGCACGCTTCACATCCAGTTCATTCTGCAATAAGGTCGGGTTGGCCTTGATCGCTAATTGGATACATTCAGCTAAAGTTCGCTTGGTCATTTGTTTATCGTCACTCATCGCAACTGTAGCGGTCCCCTCCACTTTTTGCTCTAGTCGCTGCTCAACCTGTTGCGCTTCAGCATTGGCATAACTCAATAAAAGGCATAACGTAGTATATATATAGACTCTCTTCATATCCATTTTTTATTTTCTTGCTGACCATCGCCATGCCAAACAACAAAAACACTAACTATCAAATAGATACAAAAAACATGTTTTGAAAAATGTTCATTAATGGACAGTCGGTGTGCGTAGTTGGACAATCAAAATCCGCAACAGTATAAGTGGGAGATTTCAATTATCTCCTAATTGTATCTAAACGGATACGTTAGAAAAGGCGATATACAAGCAATTAATATTACAGCATACACGAATGATACCTTGCAAATCGAAGCCATAAGGTTTTTATGAAAGATAAACAATGACCTGATTATAAATAACCAAAACAAATATTAAAACTGATATATCCTAATACCAACTTATAGCTAATAACAATATTCAATCAATTTTTAAACAGTAATCAGTCATTTGTAATTCAGTTCTCACTGAGTGATCACTGAGCAAGCACTGAACGATCACTGAACAAGCACTGTTTAAAGCTCTAATTTGGTCACTATTTAATCCTAATTTGCTACAACTAAAATTAAAAGAGAAAAAAGGGAAGGAACAACGCTTAGGTAACAAAAAGATCGAAAGTATATGATGAATAAGATCAGGTAAATACCAAATAAGAATAATTGCATCAAATGCTCTTAGACTTCACCACAACCTGTGGTTATATTTGTTCAAAGTGGTTCAGCTGCCTGAACGGATAGCAAAAAAAACGACAGTTGTACGTCTTCGTACAAGAAGTGTCCGCTATCGAACACCGAACGCCGAACAAAACAAAATAAACAACTATAAATCAGTAAATTAAATTATTGGCACAGCTTTCATAGTTACATACCAAATTGATATTAAATTATGGACAGACCTTTAGAAAAGAAGAAGTGGAATAGCAAACGTATCATGACCATTGTGGGGGTTGCTGGCTTAGTTGGATTAATCAGCGCCAGTTTTTATTTTACATCAGGTAAAAGCAAACTCAATGTAGAAGCTGACCGCATCTCTATTGTCGAAATAAAAAATGGAAACTTTCAAGAATTTATCCCTATAAATGGTACTGTACTCCCAATTAGCAGCATCTATCTCGATGCTTCTGTCGGTGGACGTGTAGAAGAAAAATTTGTTGAAGATGGCGCTGTCCTAAAAAAGGGTGATCCTATCATGCGTCTATCCAATACAGATCAGGAGCTCACGTTGGTACAACAAGAAACGCAAGTCTTGAATTTACTGACGCAGTCCCAGATTGCACAAACCAATGCTCAACAAGCTTCGATCAATAACCGTAACCAAATGGCCGATGTTGAACAAGCCTATAGAGAAGCCGAACGTATTTATAACCTGAACAAAAAATTACTCACAGAAAAAGCTATTGGTGCACAGGAATTCGAAAAATCAAAGAACGAATATAATTATCAAAAGGAGCGTGTCAACCTGACCAAACAGATCCTAAAACAAGACGAAATTTCCAATGCCCAAAAGACCAATCAGGATAAACAGACTTACCAACGTACACAAAGTGCATTGGAGCTCATGAAAAGAAAAATTGGAGACTTGATCGTTCGGGCACCTGTGGACGGACAATTGACAGCTTTCGATGCAGAAATCGGGCAAAACAAAAACGCTGGTGAACGCTTAGGGCAAATCGACGTTTTGACAGGCTTTAAAGTACGCGCTGATATTGACGAACATTATATCAACCGTATTTTCCCAGATTTACAAGGTGAATTTTCAATTGGTGATAAAACCTATAAGCTTCGCATCAAGAAAGTCTACACCCAAGTCACCAATGGTCGATTCCAGGTTGATATGGAGTTTATCAATGATGTTCCAAAGGGAATTCGTCGTGGTCAGACCTTGCAAATACGTTTAGCATTAAGTGATGAAACGAAAGCACTATTGCTGGCTAAAGGTGGATTTTATCAACAGACTGGTGGTAACTGGATCTTCAAATTGGATAAAAATGGAAGCACGGCCTACCGTGTAGATATCCAGCTGGGGAGACAAAATCCCGAATATTACGAGGTCATCAAAGGCTTGCAGCCCGGAGATAAAGTTATTGTATCAAGTTATGAGACCTACGATAAGGTACAGGAGCTGAACATTAAAAAGTAAAATCGAATAGCGGTTATCCACAGTGGGATGGTTAATAACATCGAATCATGTTGGTAACCGCTACGATAATATAAAAAGCACAATGATAAAGAACGCGATCAAAACCGGAATTCGTTCCTTACTGACAAGCAAGAAGTTCACACTTCTGAATATTGCTGGATTAAGTATGAGTCTAACAGTCGTTATAATCATTGCGCTTTGGATCACTGATGAATTGTCTTTTAATAAGGTCTTCAATAATTCGAATCGGATATATGAGCTATCTACAAATTTCGATAAGGAAAATGACAAATTCGTCCATGCTGGTCCACCACCAATTGCAGTTTATGGAAAATCAAATATTCCTGCAATAGAAGAGGCTTGCCGCATTAGTGCCGGACGGGATATACAATTCAATAAAAACGAACTTGCGGCCAACGAATACGGTGTATATGTCGACAGTACCTTTAACAGTGTATTCGATGCTTCCATAAGAGAATTGACTCCCAACAAATTATTCCAGGGAAAACAGTCTATCGTCATTACAGAGAAGATTGCCAATAAGTATTTTAAAAATGAAAATCCACTCGGACAAACAATCTATTTAGAAGTTGACCCTATTCTAAAAACTGGTAAGCAGCCTTTTTTAATTACTGCTGTCATCGGAGACTTTCCTAGTAATAGCTCCATTAAAGCTGACTATCTATTGCCATTTGAACTATTGGCCAGTCTCTCCAAAGATCCTCTAGACGAAAAATGGGGTAATTTCCAATATTACATCTATTTTTTGCTAAAGCCGAATTCCAACCCCGCTCAGGTAGCAGAACAACTCACAGCTATCCAAAAGGGTAATTTCCAAGGGAACGCCTTGTATAATAAATTTGCATTCTTCTTACAGAAAATAACACAAACAAATCTATATACCCCTAAAGGTGACAATAACGGCATACAGTCAGTTTACATATTTGCGGTCATTGCACTCGTTATTTTACTTGTGGCCTGTATTAATTATGTCAATTTAGTTACGGCCCGAGCGACGAAAAGAACCAAAGAGATCAGTATTCGCAAAATTATTGGAGCCAGTAGAAGTCATCTATTTCTTCAGTACCTTATTGAATCTGCTTTACTGTTTCTGATTTCACTATGTATTGCCACCACACTCGCTTATCTGAGTACTCCATTTTTTAATACAATTGCTGAAAAAAATATTCGATTCAGTCTTTTTTCACCTGAATTATGGTATATCTTTCTAGCTACCTTTACAGCAACCGTGTTAATTGCAGGAATCTATCCTGCCGTACTTTTCTCAAGCGACAAACTGCTAAAGCAATTAAAAAATAATAACACGCTATTTGGCAACAAAAATAATCTTCGCAAAGGACTCGTTGTCATACAATTCACCTGCACAGTCATACTAATCATCAGCACTTTTATTTTCGAAAAACAACTGCGCTATATGCGTAATAAAGATCTAGGATACAACAAAGAAAACGTCTTTCTATTTGAGCAGAAAAACTTTCTAACACATTATGACGCTATCCGAGACGAACTACAGAAACAACAGGGAATTCTGGGGGTTACCGCTGCCAGCAATGACATCAGTAATATCGGCTCTGAAACCGCTGATATTAATTGGGATGGAAAAGACCAATTGCAATCCAATTTCTTTATCAGCCGGGTTGCTATCGATCCAAATTTCACTTCCGTATTAGATATCAAATTAGCCGAAGGAGATGGTTTTAAAAACAATTCTTCGGATAGTAGCCATGCGCTGCTGAATGAAACAGCAATTAAACAAATGGGGTTAAAAAATCCGATCGGCAAAACCATTACTTTTCAAGGGAGACAACTGACCATTATGGGTGTCATGAAGGATTTTAATTTCAATGATTTAAAGACAGCTATAAAACCTTGTATCTTTTTTACCGACATGGGTTATGCACTTGGAGGAATGTACATTAAGACAAGCGCTGGACATGAAGAACAAGCGCTTAGTGCTGTCCAAAAGCTGTGGAATAAATATAACCCGGAATCTACATTCAATTATGCCTTTATGGATGAATCTTTTGATAAGATGTATAAAAAGGATATAATCCACGGAAAGCTTGTTCAGTTTTTTGCCACGATAACAATACTTCTTTCATGTATCGGCCTGTCAGGACTTGTATTATTCAGCACAGAAGCTAAACTTAAAGAAATTGGAATCCGTAAAACTTTAGGCGCATCGAAACAAAATATTGTGATGATGATCGGCAAAGATTACATGATCCCTGTGATCGTGTCGTTCCTTATTGCGTTTCCCATCTCCTGGCTTATCATCTCCAAATGGCTTAACAATTATGTTTACCGTACTTCAATCGATCCTTTGATTTTTATACTAGCGGGCATAATAACTGTTTTATTGGTGGTCCTTACAGCTGGATCGGTTTCGCTCAAAGCTGCGATGGTTAATCCAACAAAAATTTTAAGGAACGAATAAAAGAAAAATAAAATAACACAAGATATCCGATGATTAAAAACTTTATTAAAACCGCACTTCGCAACCTTTGGAAGACCAAGGGTTACAGCTTTCTCAATATTTTTGGCCTTGCGGTAGGGATCGCTGCGGCATCGTTGATTTTTTTATGGGTTGAAAATCAGTTGGGCTACAATGATAATTTTGCCAACAAAAAGGATATATATGTTGTCAAATCAAAACAGACATACGATGGCGCCACCTATGTTTTCGAATCTACACCTGGACCATTTGCCCAAAGCGTAGGAAAAGAAATTCCGGGCATCAAACATGCCGTTCGCATGAGCTGGAATTCACCCATGCTATTTTCTGTAGGAGATAATAATATATTTCAAACAGGGATATTTGCAGATGGTGCCATTGCTGATGTGCTCTCACTCGAATTTCTGGAGGGCGACCGAAAAACAGCATTTGATCAGGTGAATAACATCGTATTATCAGAAACTGCAGCTAAAAAATTATTTGGAGATCGTCCTGCATTGGGAAAAACTGTAAAAACAAACAATAGCGAACCATTTATAATTTCAGCAGTTATCAAAGATCTACCCAAAAACAGCAGCTATGATTTCCAATGGCTCATTCCTTTCAAAAAATTTGAATCCGGACAGGACTGGCTGAAAAACTGGGGAAACAATGGTATTCAAACACTAGTTCAGGTCGAAGAAAACGCCAATGTTGACCAGATCAACAAACTGATGCTGGATTTTGTAAAAAAGAAAACCAATGGTGAGGTTACTTTTTCTCAGAATTACCTTTATCCAATGGAACGTTGGATTACTTATAATCAATTTGATAATAGTGGAAATGAAAAAGAAGGCGATATTAAAAATATTCGCCTATTTACCTTTATCGCTTGGGTCGTTCTATTAATCGCGTGTATCAACTTCATGAATCTTGCGACAGCCCGATCAGAAAAAAGAGCTAAAGAAGTGGGTATGCGCAAAGTTGTTGGCGCAAGCCGCAAATCTTTAGTTACACAGTTCTTAGCTGAGTCTCTTGTTCTGGCAACCGTCTCTTCCCTAGTAGCGATACTGTTGATTTATATCTTTATTAAACCTTTCAATACAATGATCGGCCAAGAACTACAAGTCAATTTATCGGCACCTTTACACCTCCTTTTTCTGATTACCATTACGCTTTCATGTGGATTATTTGCAGGTAGCTATCCCGCATTTTTCCTGTCCGCCTTCAAGCCATTATCCATAATTAAAGGAGCTAAGCAGAAAGCTGGAAGTGGGAGTCTTGTACGCAAGGGATTGGTGATCTTACAATATACAGCCTCAGTTGTACTGATTATCTGTACAATTATTATCTACCAACAGATTCAGCACAATAAAAATAGAGATCTTGGATTTGATAAGAGCCAAGTATTGACAACAGCACTTCAAGGTGATATGGCCAAACATCTACCACTGATTAAAAATCAACTGTTGGCTACAGGAGTTGTCCAAGAAGTCGGTGTTAGTGATGGGAGTATCCTCAATATAAATTCCAACACTTCCGGTTTCAGTTGGGAAGGAAAAGATCCCAATGCGAGCATTTTAATTGGCATGTTACGTTCAGACGAGGGGCTCATCCCTGCTTTAGACCTCAAAATGCTTGACGGAAGAAACTTTCATCAGAATTTCGTAGGCGATAGTACTTCAGTCATTATTAATGAAGCGCTAGCAAAACTGATCAGAAAAGATGGTCATGTCGCCGGTAACATTCTTAGTTTTGATAACGATAAATTTATCATAGCCGGTGTAGTCAAGAATTTTGTTTACAACAATGTGTATTCTGATCCTGAGCCAATGTTATTCCTACCAATGAGTAGAGATAATGGCATCATGACCATCAAGACTAAAGCTGGAATAGATTTACCAGATGCTATTCAACAAATTGAAAAGATCATCGTCAAAAATAACCCAGGCTTCCCTTTTGACTATAAATTTTTAGATGATAGCTTCAACAATAAATTTCAAGCAGAGCTTTTTGTACAGCAGCTATCCAGTATATTCGCTATTATGTCCATCATTATATCCTGCCTAGGACTGTTTGGTCTGGCTGCATATGCAACAGAACAGCGTGCCAAAGAAATCAGTATCCGAAAAGTATTGGGTGCTTCTATCTCAGGACTTATCCAAATGCTCAATCGTGAATTTGTCATTCTTGTAGCTATATCATGTATCATTGCATTTCCAGTTGCCTGGCTAATTATGAGCAAATGGTTAACGAACTATGCACATCATATTCAGATTTCGTGGACCATTTTTTTGATCAGTGGTCTGACGGCAATTGTGATTGCCTTATTGACGATAAGTTCACAAGCATTTAAGGCTGCAATAGCCAATCCAACCAAGACGCTAAGAGATCAATAAAAATATCAAAAGAGTTTAACAACAAAAATAATAACCGCCCAAAGCAATTTCGCCTAGGGCCAAAAAATAAAACATATGAGCACAAAAAATATGATCAAAATCACAAACCTTCAAAAGTACTACCGCACTGAAGAAGTGGAAACCGTCGCATTAAACAATCTAAATATTCATGTGAAAGAAGGTGAATTTGTTGCTGTAATGGGGCCTTCGGGATGTGGCAAATCAACACTACTCAATATCATTGGTTTACTGGACGATTTGGATGAAGGAAGCTATCTATTCAACGACATCGAAGTGGCCAAATTTAAAGAACGTGGCCGTTCAGATCTTCGCAAACATAATATCGGTTTTGTATTCCAGAGCTTCAATTTGATCGATGAGCTGACTGTATTCGAAAACGTTGAACTTCCGCTTGTTTATACCAACGTTCCAGCTGCAGAACGTAAAAAACGTGTAGAAGAAGTCTTGGAAAAAGTTCAGATCATGCATCGTCGCAATCACTTCCCGCAACAACTTTCCGGTGGTCAGCAACAACGTGTGGCGGTTGCCCGTGCCGTTGTTAATAATCCCAAATTGATTCTTGCCGATGAGCCTACTGGTAACCTCGATTCCAACAACGGTAACGAAGTAATGCAGCTCCTTACAGAATTGAACGAGGCTGGTACAACCATCGTTATGGTAACGCACAGTGAACACGATGCTAAATTTTCTGATCGTGTGATCCGTATGTTAGACGGACAAGTTATTATGGAAACAACTGCAATATAAAGAAATTACACTGTGACCTAGTATTAATCCGAATGATGATGAGCAATATTAAATTAATTTTTAGACAACTATGGCGCAACCGCCTTTTTACATTCTTAAATGTACTAGGGCTTGCCGTTGGGATAAGTGCCTGTTGGCTTATTTTTCGTATCGTCAATTATGAATTTAGTTTTGACCAGCATCATCCAGACAGAGAACTGATTTATAAGGTACACACGTCCTATGAAGAAAAGGACAAGTTAGATCATTTTGATGGTATTCCCGCCCCTTTACCGGCATATATCAAAGAAAACTTTGCAAATATCGAATTAACAGTACCGGTATTTAAACAATATTTCGAACGTATCAGCAATACTCGTCAAAAACAGCGAATCGAATTTGAAGATCAGCCTGAAATTATCGGTACCACAGGAGATTACTTCAAAATGACACCTTACGTCTGGTTGGCCGGTGATCAGAAAAATATACTAAACAACAATAACGAAGTTATATTAACGGAATCCCGGGCAAAACTCTATTTCCCAGGGACGCCAATTAACGAAATCATAGGACAAACATTATCTTATGATAGTACGCTGTATAATGTCACAGGAGTGGTGAAAGATCTAACTCATCCGAGCAGTTTTTTGGGAAAGGAATTTATTAAGATTCCCGAAAAGGATTGGAGCAGTAGCAATTGGAATAATTCAAATTCAAATTGGCAGCTTTTTATTAAAGTAAAATCACCGACTTCCCTCACCGACCTCATAAAAACAGCCGACAAAAAGGCCTATGAAATGACACATGCTGAATTTGACAAGTTTGGATTTAAGATGCATTTGAATACGGTGCCGCTAAAAGACTTACATTTTACGTCTTTCGCTCAGAATAATGTAGACAAGAAAATCATGTTTGGACTTATCGGTATTGGCATATTTCTGCTTCTATTAGCCTGTGTCAATTACATCAATCTGGCTACAGCCCAAATCCCGCAAAGAGCCAAAGAAATTGGCATTCGAAAAACATTGGGTGAGAGCCAAAAAAGGATTACCACATCCTTTTTGTTGGAAACGTTTTGCATTACAGCTTTTTCAGTTCTTTTATCTTGGCCACTACTTATTCTTATTCAAACAATTTTAGCGTCGTATATTCCCGATCAGCTCAATTTATATCCAGATCCATGGGGAATATCATTCTTTCTGGCAGCACTTACAATCCTTATTACCTTAATCTCCTCAGGTTACCCTATCTTATTAACGAATAAGGTTAAGATTGTTGAGGTCATTAAAATTTCGAATGCACAACACATTAAATTCGGTAATCTTTCTTTTCGAAAAATGCTCATTATTTTTCAATTTTTGATTGCTCAATTATTTGTTATTTCGGCTTGCATTATTGGTCTACAGCTTAAACACTCTTTACAGAGTAATCCCGGTTTTGATAAAGATGCTATTGTAACCTTAAACTTTCCAAGTAAAAGCTATCAAGACAGCAAAGTCGATCCCTTCGTCTTCAAACAAGCCTTAAAAAATATTACAGGAATAGAGGAGGTTTCCTTAGGACACCTTCCAATGAGCAACGACCATTGGGGAAATGCCCTATTTGCAAAAAGTGATACAGGAGAGGTTCAGCTAGATGTACAAATGAAATTTGTCGATCAAGACTATTTTAAACTGTATCATTTCAAAATGCTTGCAGGGCGCCCGATACAACTAGCAGATACAAGTACAGGCCTCGCTTTAAACTTAGCTGCCGTGCAAAAATTAGGGTTCAAATCTGCAGATGATGCCGTTGGAAGCATTGTCACGTTTACGGACAAACAGCGGCAAATTGTGGGTGTAACTGACAATTTCCACACAAAAAACCATCATGCTGTCATCCAGCCAGTCGTCATGCTAAGCTCCATTAAAAAATGGGAATTAAATAGATTAAGCGTCAAACTTAACCCTAATTCAGCAACCTGGCCAGAAACACTAAAACACATTGAAAAAGAGTGGAAAAAATATTATCCTAAAGCCCCATTTAAATACGATTTCTATGATCAACAAATTAAAGAGTTATACAGCAGTGATCTAAAGTTCTCAAAGATCATCAACCTCTTTACGTCGACGACCATCCTGATCAGTTGTCTGGGATTAATTGGTCTCGTCACCATAACGACAGCACAACGTACAAAAGAAATCGGTATCCGAAAAGTCTTGGGAAGTACCGTTTTAGGTATTATCGGTCTATTGTCAAAAGATTACATCAAACTTATTCTCATCTCCATATTAATTGCCACCCCAATTGCTTGGTGTGCAATGCACAAATGGCTGGATGATTTTGCTTATAAAATAGATCTCTCCTGGTGGATGTTTATGATTCCGGCAGTCGCTACCCTTTTTATCGCATTTTTTACCATGAGCTATCAGTCCATCAAAGCAGCACGTGCAAACCCGGTAAATAGTCTGAGAGATGAATAGAATAGTCAAGAAGCTCAATAGTGATCAAGGAGAATGATGGGAATCAGCAATGAGCCCATCGTAATCCTTGTTTTGAAAAAAAACAACAGAATTAATCAATTCATTAAATACCCGTCTTATGATCAAGAATTATTTAATAACCGCCATTAGAGAGTTAAGGAAAAAAAAATTCTATACCGCTATCAACATGTTAGGTTTGTCGGTCAGTCTTACTGCCGCTATATTAATTATTTTCTGGGTACAGGATGAACAGAGCTTCGATAAATTCCATCTAAATTATGAGGCTATCTATAAAGTAAATTCCCACTTGGATCCAGAACACAATGGTTCGATATGGGGAACCTCCCCCGCCCCTGTTGGAAATTACGCACAAAACGCACCCGAAGTAGAATTTGCAACCCGCGTTTCGCAGGATTACAATGTCACATTGGTCAACGACAAACTGAAACGTCCGATAACTGATATGAGTGTTTATTATGTTGACGGTAATTTTTTCAATATGTTTCATTTTCCCTTGCAAGAGGGATCGCTCTCGGGTTTTCAGGAAAATTATAAACAGGCACTTATTACGGCTTCAACAGCCGAAAAACTTTTTAGCGGCCAGCAAGTCATCGGCAAGACTTTCCGTTACGGTGAGGATCTATTCACCGTAGCCGGTATCTTAAAAGATATTCCACAAAATTCCTCGATGCAATTCAATGTGATCATTCCATTAGGTTATCATGCTCAGCGGTTTACAAACTGGGGCGGCAATGGCAAGTGGAAAACAATCGATGAAGACTTAGGCAATTACAGTTTCTCAAATTACATCAAAGTCAAACCTAATGCTTCTCCTGCTGCTATCGGAAAATTCATTTCGGCTTCCTACACCAAAGCCCGCGATGGTGAAAACTCAACCATCTTTGTTTTAGACCCTTTAAAAAGCATGCATTTGATTGCTCCTGACGGCAATAAATCAACACTTCGAATGGTGCAAATTTTCGGGGTCATCGCTATCTTATTGTTGGTAATTGGTGCAGTAAATTATGTCAACCTGAGTACTGCAAGAGCATTGGACAGGGCCAAAGATGTTGGAATACGCAAAATAATCGGCGCCAATCGTCTCCATCTATTTCTACAGTTTATGACGGAAACAGTTGTTGTATTCTTTTGTTCGCTATTGATCGCTCTCGTCCTCATTCTAATCCTTCATACAGGGTATAATCAGATCGCTCAGAAATCAATCAGCTATTCTTTCCACAATAGCGCAATATGGCTGTACATCGGTTGTGCGATTATAGGTACACTCGGCCTGTCCAGTATTTATCCCGCGATTCAACTTTCCTCATTCAATCCAATTCAATCCTTAAAAGGAAAATCATTGAAAGGTGTTTCATCAAATACGATGCGAAAAATATTGGTGGTTTTACAGTTTACACTCTCCGTAACCCTTATTGTATGTACGTTGGTGATCCGAAACCAACTGGCTTTTATCCAAAAGATCAACCTCGGATATGATAGAGATCATGTACTGACACTCGGTCTTCCTAACGAGGCCTACAAACATATTGATGCCATTCGAACCGAACTCAAAAATAACAATGCGATACAAGCCGTGTCATTATCCGGTGTATACAACATGACAGATTTTGGAAATGCTACGAGCGATATAGACTGGCCTGGTAAATCAAAAGAAAATAAACTAATAGTGGCCCAAGCAACTATTGATAAGGATTTTATTCCATTAATGAATATCCAGTTCCTTGAAGGAAAAAATTTTAGCGGTCTACCAGCAGACTCATCTGGTTATGTGATCAACGAAACACTGGCAAAACAAATGGGATTAACACCTCCTTATGTGGGTTCCACTATGAGTTTCCATGATTTTCCAGGACAAATCATCGGCGTGGTAAAAGACTTTCATTTCAAATCCATCAAAGAAAAAATAGGCCCAATGGTCTTCTGGACACGTTGGGGTTCCGGCACTTTATATGTCAAAACGACTACCAAAAAAGCACCGGAGGCTATAAAAGCTTTAGAAAAGATTTACAATCGCTATCCATCCGATACGCCTTTTAACTATACCTTCATTGATCAGCAATTTGATAATCTCTATAAATCTGAGCAGCGCACGGGTTTGTTATTCAATATTTTCGCCGGCATTGCGATTTTCATCTCCGCTTTGGGCTTATTTGCACTCGCGACGCACGAAGCACAAATGCGCATTAAGGAAATCGGTATCCGTAAAGTTCTTGGAGCAAGCACCTTTGGTCTTGTCCGACTCTTGGGCAAAAATTTCGTCATCCTTGTCTCCATAGCCATTGTGATTGCTTGCCCTATTGCGGTTTACCTCATGAAACAATGGCTCAGCAACTTTGCCTATAAAACAGATCTGGAGGTGCAGACATTTGTCTTCGGTGGTATCCTGGCCCTGCTGATCGCAATTATCACGGTCAGCTATCAGGCTATTCGGGCAGCTTTGTCGAATCCGGTAGACAGTTTAAGAGATGAATAAAAAAATAAAACTATGATCCGAAACTATATAAAAATAGCCTGGCGCAATATCCTAAAAAATAAAGGTTATTCAACCATCAACATCATTGGCTTGGCCATAGGTCTGGCCTGCTGTTTATTGATAGCGATTTATGTTCAAAACGAACTGTCGTACGACAAGTATCATGTAAATAAAGAGCGTATTTACCGCATCGTTCATGACTATAAAGATGTAAGCGGTACCGAACAGCATCAAATTTGGGGGAATGGCCCCATAGGAGAAGCCCTTAAGGAAGATTTTCCAGAAATAGAGAAAGTTGTTCAATTTTCCGGACAAACTTCCATCCTACTCAAACAGGGCGATAAAAGATTCCAGGAAGAAAATGTGTTTTTTATGGATTCAACGGCATTTGATGTATTCAGCTGGAAAATTTTAGCTGGTGATCCCCATACGGCCTTAAAAAATGCCTATTCTGTCGTATTGACAGAGACGACAGCTAAGAAATATTTCGGCGATCAAAATCCTATTGGAAAAACGCTTGAAGGCGGTTTAGCTGCGGGCCGTGCCGATGCTGGCTTATATACAGTAACAGCAATAATGGCCGATGTACCTGCAAATTCGCACTTTACGTTCGATGCCTTGCTATCTATGAGCACATTCCGAAAAGCAAGACCAGACGTATTTACTAAAGAAGGCTGGGACTATGTAGACTTCTACACTTACTTCTTGGCCTCAAAAGATTTTGATCCCGCAAAATTCTATCAAAAAATACCTGAATTTCTCAAGCGACATATTCCTGGAAACGAAAACTCAAACGCAAGATACAATTTCCATATTGAACCAATTCTGCAAGCATACATGCACTCTTCAGCAGATCGTCAACCTGGCGCGAATGGAAGCTATCAAAATCTATATATATTCACCATCATTGGTGGATTTATCTTACTTATCGCCTGTGTGAATTTTATGAATCTTGCCACCTCCAGATCCATGGAGAGAGCGAAAGAAGTCGGTGTACGAAAAACCATCGGTGCCAGCAAACGTAATCTCGTTTTTCAGTTTATGTCGGAGTCTTTAGTTCTGGTATTTATCTCTAGTCTCTTGGCAATACTCCTTGTTATTATTTTTCTCCCTTTTTTGGAAGCATTTTCCGGAAAGCATCTCAATTACGCATCGTTACAAAATGGTACAACCTGGTCTATATTCATAGCAACCTCTGTTTTTACGGGATTGCTGGCAGCGAGTTATCCTGCCTTGATCTTAGCCAACTTTAAACCCATTACGGTACTCAAAGGGGCCTATAGCAACAGTAAAGGGGGCACATTATTACGTCGTATATTAGTTGTTTTTCAATTTTGTCTTTCCATTGCTTTAATCGCGGGTACGGTTGTCGTCTTTTCTCAATTAAACCAATTAAAACGCCAAGATCTTGGATTCCAAAAAGATCAACGGCTTGTCATTGATTATAACTTTGACGAAAAGGTCAACAATAACCTAGAGGCTATAAAATCAACACTTGCAAAAGATAAAGACGTCCTATCTGTAACTGCATCGCGTACAGTGCCAGGAACATTTTTTCCGAATGCAGGAACCGAAATCATGTCTGCAAAAGGAACAATGGCATTATTTGCTCCTTTCTTGTACGAAGTTGATGTAGACTTTATTCCAAATATTGGGTTGCATATTGTGGCGGGGCGCGCTTATTCGAGAGATTTTCCTGCAGATACAGCTCACTCGCTGGTTATCAATGAATCTGCGGCCAAGTTATGGGGGTATTCGAACCCACAAGATATTATTGGAAAGCAATTCCGACAATGGGGAAAAGAAGGAACGGTCATCGGTGTCGTAAAAGACTTCAATTACCTCTCTTTACACCGTAAGATTGAACCTTTGGCGCTGCGGCTTGAGCCCAGCAGCAGCCGGTATTTAACGGTGAACATACAGCATGTAAACCAGCCTGCAACTATCGCTAGAATCGGTAAGTTGTGGAATGAGCTTGTACCAGACCGGCCATTCCTATATAGTTTTCTAGATGACAATTTCAATCGTCAATATGAGGCAGATTTCAATTTCAGACGCCTTTTTACAGCCTTCTCTGGACTCGCTCTTTTCATCGCTTGTCTAGGTTTGTTGGGGTTGGTGACCTATACCGCACAACAGCGCACAAAAGAAATAGGTGTCCGGAAGGTACTTGGTGCATCCATATACAATTTAATATTACTGCTCTCTTCTGACTTCATTAAGTTATTAATTGTAGCCCTCTTCATCGCTACACCGCTATCCTGGATCGCTATGAAAAAATGGCTTGACAATTTCGCTTACCACATTGAGCCACAATGGTGGATGTTTGCCTTTGCCGGTTTTGCGGCCATCATGATCGCATTATTCACGGTGAGCTATCAAACGCTTAAGGCCGCCAGGGCGAATCCAGTAGACAGCTTAAGAGACGAATAATCAACTATAACCTTATTCAATTACTATACTCTTGCTATGAACAATCTCCTATTAAAATCAGCAATCCGACAACTTTGGAAAAATAAATTATTCTCCTTATTAAATATTATTGGACTAACTATCGGCATTACTTCATGTTGGGTCATATTTAAAATTGTCAATTATGAGTATAGTTTTGAAGCTGGAATTCCTCAGCTTGATCGAACCTATAGGATCATTTCCCAATTTAAAAATGACGGCAAGGACAATTATAATGGGGGATTGGCAAAACCTTTTTATCAGGCCATCCGAAAAGAAATTCCGGGCGTAGAACTTGTCGCTCCGGTATTTCGCAATTACCAGATGGAGTCTGTCTCAATCCACAAGGGGCGGGAAGATCAGAAGCTTGTGGAAGATTTTGACGAAGCGGGCGGCAATGTGACCGAAACAACCAACGACTACTTCAAGCTCGTGGGCTATAAATGGCTGGCGGGCTCACCTGAGAAATCGTTCTCGATGCCCGACAACATCGTGTTGACAAAAAAAAGAGCAGCAATTTACTTCCCGAATCAATCAATAGAAGGACTATTGGGCAAAACGATATTGTATAACGACAGTATTCCCAAAACAATTTCCGGTGTCGTAGATGACCTTGATTTCAATACCGAATTCAATGGCACAGAGTTTATTCAACTGAAAGAAGAGACTTATCCACTCAATGTATGGACAAATACCAATGGTACAGACCGCTTATATATCCGCTTGGAAAATGGGGTAAAAGACCTTCCTATCCAGGCAGCAATCAATAAAATCGGACAAAAAAAATGGTTAGAATTCAGTCAGGAGAAAAAACCGAAGTTTGACTACAATCGTAAGGTGGTAGTCATGCCCCTAAAAGATTCCCATTTTGCGGTTCAAATAAAAGAATGGTATGCTGAGCGGACCAGCAAGACTGTGATTTATGGCTTAATTGCCGTGGCTGCTTTTCTTATGATATTGGCCTGTATCAACTATATCAACCTCAGTACAGCACAAATTCCGGCTCGAAGCAAGGATATAGGTGTACGTAAAACATTAGGAAGCAGTCAAGGCAAATTGGTCATTCAAATTGTATTTGAATCTCTATTCACCATTGCCATTGCCCTTATCTTTTCGATCTTCTTAACCAAACTTGCTTTTTTTTATTTTCAGGACATGATCCCTGAAAAAGTAAAAGATTTCACAAGTTCCTCGACATCTATCCTTTTTATTGCTATTTTACTTGCGGCAACAACGCTGATTTCCTCCGCCTACCCTTCTTGGTTAATCAAAAAAGTGCAGCCTGTTAATTTATTTCGGGCTGGGAAGCAGTTTCAAATTGGAAAAACACAAATAAACTTTAGAAAAACATTGATTGTATTCCAATTCTTTATTGCTCAATTCTTTACAGTTTCAGCACTCATTATCGGCCAACAGCTATCTTACACGCTCAACAAGGATATGGGATTTGACAAAGATGCTGTGATAACTTTTGACCTCCCATCCAAACTCATCAACAAGTTTTACGAGGAAAAAATAGACCAAAGTAAGAAACAGACGCTCTTGCAGGAGATCCAAAAAATAAAAGGGGTTTCAGCGGCGTCAATTGGTACCAAGCCTTTGTCGAACAATTACTCATCATCATGGTTTCATCGGCAAGATCCTATGCTAAAAGATAAAATTTCATCGGATATTTTCTTTAAAAATGCCGATCCAAATTATATCTCCGTGTACGATATGAAACTAATTGCAGGCAGCAATTTACCACAGTCAGATACCGTCAACGCTTACATTATTAATGAGTCTGCTGTGAAGGCCTTTGGCTTTAAATCGCCGCAAGATGCCATAGGAAAATCTATCGGTCAGGAAGACAGTATGTTTCCGATAGTAGGTGTTATAAAAGACTTCCATGCCCAGGAATTCTACAAAGAAATTACGCCCTTGGCTTTGCGTAGTTTTAGCCGTGGTGCATATACCTTCAATATGAAGCTATCAGGAAACAGTAATACGTGGAAATCCAGTATAGGAGCTATCGAAAAAGTATATACACAGTTTTTCCCAGGAGACCCAATAGAAATAAAATTCTACGATGAAACGATTGCGTCTCTCTATCAAAAAGAGCAAAATCTAGCCAAACTGATTAATACGAGTACAATTGTCGCTATTTTAATTGGCTGTTTGGGCTTATTTGGGTTGATTACCCTTGCTGCTTTCCAACGAAGCAAGGAGATTGGTATACGCAAAGTTTTGGGTGCTAGTATTCCAAATATCTTCCATTTACTCGCTAAAAACTTCGTACAGCTTATTTTAATCAGTATTCTTATTGCCGCACCATTAACTTGGTGGATGTGCAGCAAATGGCTGGAAGACTTTTATTACCGCATCGATTTGACCGCGGGTCCATTTCTTTTAGGAGCTGGTTTGGCACTATTTGCGACAATACTCACCATTAGCTTTCAATCGATCAAAGCTGCAATCCAAAATCCAGTAAATAGTTTACGGGACGAATAGCGGTACAGATCACAGTAAAATGTAGGATGAACAAAAAACGAAATAACTATGATTGTAAATTCTCTTAAAACAGCCTATCGTTTTTTAAAAAAACATAAGTTGATCACTTTCATCAACATCACCAGTCTCGCAATTGGCATTACCGCTACGCTAGTTATTTTCTTGATGATCCAATATGACTATAGTTTTGATAAGCATGTTCCGAATAAAGAACAGGTTTACCGTGTTGTTAACAATGGTGAATTTAAAAATGCGGGGGTCTACGTTCCATTAGTTCGCACCATGGAAGCAGAATTGCCGAACTTAGAAGCGGTAGCCCCTATTTATCGAAGCCATATTCAGAAACTAAAAGTTTCTTTGACAACAGATAAATTCCAAACTTTTCCAAAAGAACAAAAGATTGTTTTTACCAATAGTCAATATTTCGACATTTTCCCTGCTAAATGGTTATCTGGAAACGCTCAGGCGTTGAATTCATCCGGACGTATTATCCTGACACAAAAATCATTAGAAAAGTTCTATGGAAAGGAACTTCCTACAAATGTGATTGGCAAAACTATCATCTATGCGGATAGCATACCGCTACAAATCGCTGGAGTAATCGAAAATACACCATATAATTCGGATTTTAATTTTGACAGTTTCATAGCTGAATCAACTATTCCACAGGATAACAACTTAAAAAATATGTATACTTGGGAAGCATGGAACAGCATATCTGATTCCCATCAAGTGCTCCTCAAAACAAAAGCACAGAGCAACCCACACTTTCTGGAGCGTAATATCGCGAGCCTCCTTAAAAAATATAAATTCAAAGATGGTGAAAAAATCACCGACAAGCTCGAATTACAACCATTGGCCGAAGTACATTTTGACACTAGATTTAACTACGAGGCTACGCATCCTGATGCGGTTCGTAACTTAATCTTGCTTGCTTGCTTTCTTTTAGCGTTAGGTGCTGTAAATTTCATCAATCTATCGACAGCACAATCTATTGAACGAGCTAAAGAAGTCGGCATTCGTAAGACACTGGGCAGTTCTAAAACTACATTGATCAAACAATTTTTGTTGGAGACATTTCTTATCACCTTATCGGCAACTGTACTCGCTGTACTATTACTCCCTTTGTTTTTACAAGTTTTTGAAGGATTTGTTCCCAAAAATTTAAGTTTAGCTGGTTTAGACAAAATGGTTATTATTTTGTTTCTGTTCGGACAACTTATTGTAGTTACCTTGCTGGCTGGCTTTTATCCTGCCTGGGTGTTGACAGGTTATGCTCCAGTATTGGCTCTCAAAAATCAACTAGGGAAAAACACCAACCTTTCCCGGAGTACATGGGTACGCAAAGCATTGACTATTTTTCAGTTTGTTCTGGCACAGGCTTTCCTCATTTGTGTACTCATCGTTGTTCGTCAAATTAATTACGTTACACACAAAGATATGGGCTTTCGGAAAGACGCTATCGTCAATATTTATATTCCGGGGGCATTCCAAAATTCGGCCAAAGGTGTGGTTCTTAAAAATGAACTCAAAAAGCTAACAGATGTAAAGGCGATCAGCTTCGGGAATATCGCACCAGCAATGAATGGTTGGATGACCACTGGGATAACCTATGATCAATCACCGACTAAGGAAACGCTAACCTTCGACAGTAGGTCAGGTGATCAAAACTATTTGGATGTCTATCAAATTCCACTTTTAGCGGGAAGAAATGTTCGTCTGTTAGACTCAACGAGTGAAATGTTGATCAATAGAAAGGGCTTGGAGCTGTTACATATCAAAGAGCCGCAGGAAGCTATTGGGAAAACGTTCGAAAATGGAAAAAATATCATTGTTGGGGTAATGGAAGATTTTGATCTGGCCTCCGCCCGACAGGCAGTTAAGCCAGTTCTCTATACAGGTAGCAAGGAAGGATATGTACTCCATATCGCCTTGGATCAGTTGCATCCCGAAAATTGGAAAAATGCAATTGATAAGGTAACTTCCAGCTACAAATCAGTCTTTCCGGATGATGAAATCGACCTACGGTTTGTAGATGAGGTTATTCAAAACTTTTACACTCAAGAGAAACAGCTCTCTAAGCTTTTATCTTGGGCAGTAGGGCTTTCCATATTGATTGCCGGCCTCGGATTATTTGGATTAGCCTTTTTTACGGCAAACCAACGAACAAAAGAAATTGGAATTCGTAAAGTACTAGGAGCGTCTGTTTTCCAAATCACATTTTTACTGCTTAGAAATCTACTCTCTTTGGTAGCTATAGCCTGCTTGGTTGCTTTTCCGATTGCTTATTATTTTATGCATAGCTGGCTCAATGACTTTGTCTACCGGACAACGATCAGTCCCTGGATTTTTGGAATGTCCGCGATTGGATTGATTGCATTTGCGTGTCTTGTGCTTTCAACCAAAAGTGTCTTTGCCGCAAGAGCAAATCCGATAAATAGTTTAAGAGACGAATAGGCTGGTTAATAAAAAGCAATAGGCTTATTTTCTATAACGCGTATTAAGAATTTTAAAACCCACAACAATGTTAAAGAACTTTATCAAAACCGCATGGCGAAGTATTTTTTCTAACAAATTTTACAGTGCCATTAATATTTTAGGATTAGCCGCTGGACTAGTTGTGGGAATTTTCCTATTGCTATGGATTCAGGACGAACTATCATATGACCGTTTCCATAAACATCAAGGCTCTATTTACAAAATTGGTATAGAGGGCGGAACAGGAATTTCAAAACGAATCTTTGAATCTATCATTGCCCCAGTTGGGAGTTTTGCAAAAAAGGAGATTCCGGAAGTACAAGATGCTGTACGTATATTTAAAATCGGTGATGCAGCGTTTAAATACAAAGATAAAAGATTTAAAGAAAAGGACCTTGCGTTTGTAGACCCCAGTTATTTTACTGTTTTCGATTTTTCGTTGCTACAGGGCGATCCAAAGCAACCTTTTCCTAACAACAATTCAATTGTAATTACCCAGAGTACAGCACGACGCTATTTTGGCAGCGAAAATCCAATCGGAAAAACTGTGACATTAGGCATAGAGGATCTCTGTGTTGTTTCAGGTGTCATTGCCGATTATCCAGAAAGCTCTACATTTCAGTTTCAGGTTCTGCTTCCTCTTTCTAGATTTAATGAACAAGCCTACATTAAAAACAAAACGACTTATGACAATAAGACTTTTCTGTCATCCATGGATGCAGATTGGTCAAATTTTTCGTTCGAAACCTACCTGCTATTCAGACCGGATGCAAACCTTGAATCAGTTGCACAAAAGCTACAAGCGATACACGAGAGAAACAAACCTGAGGATGCACCCGTTCCTTACGTTACGCAAGCACTGGCAAAAGTGCATCTCTACCAGATGGACGGTAGTGACGGCGGGATTGGAAATGTTCGAATTTTTATTGGTGTAGCAATTATGATTCTTGTTATCGCGAGCATCAACTACATTAATCTTTCCACAGCACGCTCTTTGTCTCGAGCTAAAGAAGTGGGAATTCGCAAAATTATTGGTGCAGGTAAAAAAGAGCTTTTCTTTCAGTTTATATTAGAAACCGCTATGCTATTTGCTATTGCATCAACAATTGCACTGGCGGTGGTATTTATTGGTCTGCCCTGGTTTAATAATTTCTCTGGGAAGCATATTTCCCTGTCGCTATTTAACCCAACACTATGGACAAGTGTATTAACCATGCTTTTGGGAACATTGCTGCTCACTAGTATATATCCAGCCTTACTATTATCGAGATTCGATCCGATTAAAGTACTCAAAGGCCGATTTGCCTTAAAAAATTCCAGTGCAAGAAAAATATTGGTGGTCATTCAGTTTACGGTCTCTATTGTTCTTATTACTTTAACAATCGTTATCGGGCGCCAATTGGATTACATCAGGAATAAAAATCTGGGCTATGAAAAGGATCATATGATCTCTGTAGGCATGGCACCAAAAATGTCTAAACATTTTGATGCGATCAAAAGTGAACTGCTAAAAAATAAGGACATTAATTCCGTCATCCGCTTAGGAAGGGATATGGTCTATGGCGGTGGTTCAACAGGAGACAATGATTGGGATGGGAAACCCAGTAAATCAAATCTCTGGTTCAATATTACTTACTCCGACCAATCGACACTCGATTTCTTTAAAATCAAACTAAGCGAAGGACGCAATTTCACAGGATCTACCGCCGATTCAACACATTTCATTATCAACGAAACCGCAGTCCGCGAAATGGGATTAAAAGATCCTATTGGCACGCGTCTACGAATTCGAACAGTCCCCGGGACTATTATTGGTGTTGTAAAAGACTTCACTTATGCCAGCGTGAGACAGAAAATCGAACCCATGGTATTTCAATATAGTCCAAAAGACTGCTGGAGACTTTATATTAAAACCACAACTTCCGGTACCAAATCCGCATTGAATTCCCTGCAGCAAATCTGGAAAAGCTACTATGACGATATGCCTATGGACTATAGTTTCCTTGATGAAAGTTATCAAAAGCAATATATGAATGAACAGAAACAAGGTGCCTTATTCAATTTTTTCGCCATAATCGCCATTATGATATCCTGCTTAGGACTCTTAGGTTTATGTACCTATACAGCCCAGGTTAAGACCAAAGAGATTGGTATCAGAAAGGTACTTGGCGCATCGGTATTCAATATTATACAATTATTAAATAAGGAGTTTTTACTCTTGGTCATTTTAGCCAATGTTATCGCAATACCGATAGCTGCATATTTCTGCATAAACTGGCTCAATGGTTTTGCATTTAGAGCTACTCTCCCACTTACGCTATTTCTATATGCTGGAGGGATAACCATTGCCATTGCTTTAGTTACTGTAAGCTTCCAATCCATTAAAGCTGCTTACGCGAATCCTATAAAAAGTTTGCACGATGAATAATTTATATTTGAGAACCACAATAACGCCATAAAATGATTCGATTATTCCTAAAAACAGCGGTGAGAAATTTGAGGCGCAGTCCCTTAAATACAACAATAAATATTTTGGGGTTAGCACTGGGGTTTACTGTTGCGTTGATAAGTACTTTATGGGTGCTGAAACAATTTTCTTTTGATAAGCATTACAGCAATTATCAAAACATCTATCAGGTAATGATGACAGGAACTTTCAACGAGGAGAAATCCACAGATCGTTCCACCCCTATTCCTTTGATCAAAACGATCGTATCTGATTTCAAAAATGAGATGCCAGATGCCACTTTGGTCACCAATATGGAAAGTAACAATCTTAAAGTAGGCGATAAAAAATTAAATGCTCCGGGATTTTATGCCCTAGGAGAATTTTCCGAATTATTTTCCCTTGAGCCTCTAAAAGGCAACAATAATACTCCGACCAATCCATCAACAATCATTATCTCCGAATCCCTGGCAAAACGTCTATTTGACAAAACAGATGTTATCGGAAAAATGCTTCAATTAAACGGAAAAGAACAATATAGTATACAAGGTGTTTATAAGGATATTCCCGAAAACAATACCTTTTACGGTTTAGACTATGTACTGCCATTCGTCGATTATCTCGATAAAAACAAGGGCATAGAAGAAAGCTGGTCTAATTGCTATTTCAGTACTTTCGCTAAAGTCGACCGCCCTGAGTTCATCCCTTCTTTGGAAAACAAACTAACAAATATCATCAACAAAAAATTGACGGATATAAAACCTGAGATCCTATTACATCCCATGTCCAAATGGCACTTGTACGATTCATTTAAGAATGGAAAGAACATAGGTGGGCAGATTCAATATGTATGGATGTTTGCCTGGATCAGCGTATTCATTATTTTATTGGCCAGTATCAATTTTATTAATCTGAGTACGGCAAGAAGTCTAAAAAGAGGGAAAGAAATTGGTGTTTTAAAATCTGTTGGTGTCAATCGCTGGCAACTTATCGCTGGCTTTCTTGTGGAATCCATCCTCGCGGTAGCCTGTGCTTTTTTGATCGCTATTCTATTTGCTACATTGCTGTTGCCTTGGGTCAATACAATCACCCATACAAGCTTATATATACCCTTTACAGATCTTCGATTCTATTGTTACTCCCTATTGGGAATACTTACTATTGGTGTTCTTGCAGGCTTGTATCCGGCATTATTTTTATCGGCTTTTAATCCTATTCTTGCTTTGAAAGGTAAGATCAACAGTAGAAAAGGTGGGTCCCGAACGCGGAAAGCGATGGTCATTGTCCAATTTGCCATTTCCATTTTCCTGATGATATCCACCTATTTGGTTATTCAGCAATTGCGTTATTCGAAAGACCGTCCGATCGGTTATAAAAGTTCAAATCTGGTGAACATCACATCATCCAATGCAACCATCGTCAAAAACTTTGAAGTACTGAGAAAGGAATTAATCGCACAACGCCTCGTGGAGGACGCCGCCCTTTCGTCCAACTTTGTCAACCACCTATCTTTGACGGGAGGAGGCTTTAATTGGCAGGGGAATGATACGAAAGATGGTGCAATCATGGGAATCTTCACTGTAGATGAAAACTTTGCGAAGACCGTACAGTGGAATTTTATTAAGGGCCGTAATTTTTCAAAGGATTTCAAAACAGATTCAACAGCTGTTATTCTGAATGAGGCTGCAGCTAAATTTATGGGAATTACAGATTTGACCAGTAAACAGCTTTCGCGTGCAGGTATTAGCTACCACATTTTAGGGATTATCCAAAATACACTTTCCGAATCACCATTCAAATCGATTACGCCGACAGCTTATTTTCTTAAATTTCTACCGAAGAATAAAATAACACTTCAATTAAATGAAAACCAAGATTTTAAAAAGACCTTAAAGGCTATTGCTGTACAGTTCAATCACATAGATCCCGATCTGATTTTTGACTATACATTTACGGATCAGGAATATGCCAAGGAGTTTCAGCAAATGGAAATGATCAAGAGCTTAACAAGTCTCTTTACAGGTCTAGCCATACTCATTTCCTGTCTCGGTCTCTACGCGCTGGTGTCCTTTCTGACGGAGCAACGTGAAAAAGAAATTGGCATTCGTAAAGTATTGGGCGCATCAGAAATTGGGTTGTGGCGATTACTATCCACAGAATACATTTGGCTCACAGGCATTGGCTTCGTACTTGCTGCTCCTTTAGCTTACCTCTTGATGGAATCATGGCTCGAAAACTATGTTTATCGCATTTCTATTACCTGGACCGTATTTGCAGTTACAGGTTTAGCTGCACTTATGATCACCTTGCTAACAGTTAGTTACCAAGCTATTAAAGCAACCTGGGCAAACCCTGTAAAAACTTTGAGAAGCGAATGACACCCAATTTGTTCGGGGGCGGACACTACACTGTTCGTTTCCGAACATTTAAAGCATTTAAAAAAACAGACCAAAAACCTAAAAATCAATACATTATATTTATGGCAAACGAATTGAACTAGCTGAATTTGCTATTTTTCATATAACAATGCTTCTTTCATAAAGTGAGCTAGCTGAGATGAATATAGTCTAATTAACAGTCTAAATGCTCATGACCATGGTAAAAAATTATTTTAAAATCGCTTGGCGGAATATAAGTAGAAACAAAGGGTTTTCTCTTTTAAATATGTTTGGGCTCAGTATAGGAATAACATGTTTTCTATTATTGGCGGCGTATATATACCATGAATCCAGTTATGAGCGTTTCCTTCCCAATGCGGACCGCCTTGCCTATATCAGCCTCACCTACAAATCGCCAAACAGTGCAGAAGAAGTAAATTCTGCGGTGACGCCAACAGGTTTAGCTCCAGCCATCCAAGCTGAATTTCCAGAAGTAGAACAGGCAACCAGACTTTATGGTTATACCAAAGGCAGTAAAATAGAATCCAAAGAAGCACTGATAACTGAAAAAGGGCTACTGTATGCAGACCAGAATGTTTTTAAGACATTAGGCTACAAATTTATTGAAGGGGACTCTAAATTAGCATTAGCAGAACCGAATCAGATTGTATTAACAGAAAAACTAGCAGCTAAATATTTCCCAAATCAATCGGCCATTGGCCAAACCCTACTGATTGACAAAGTCAACTGGAAAGTAACGGGCATTATCGCAGACTTACCAACAAATACACAGTTGAACTTTTCCGCTCTCCTTTCCAACAAAGGATTAGAACGCTACAAAGAAATGGCTTGGTCATCGGCAAATGATGTAACCATAGCGCTCTTAAAAAACAAAGATCAGTTCGGTATGATCCAGCAGAAATTGGATCAGATGACAAAATCAAAATTTGCCGAAGCAACGAAACAAGGCTATCAATTTCGATTCGCTCTAGAAAAGCTGACCGATATCCACCTCCATTCTAAAGCTGCAGGTACGGGTAACATAACCTATATCTATATTTTAATGGCCTTGGGTGCGGCACTTATCATCCTCACCTGTATCAATTTTACAAATTTGGTCTTGGCACATGCCCTCGAACGAAAAAAAGAAATCGGGGTCAAAAAAGTTTTGGGTGCCGCAAGGAAAACGATATTCTTTCAATTCTTTTTTGAATGCAGTATCATGGTCTTTCTAGCTGTAACTTTTAGTCTTCTGACGACGGTACTCCTATTGCCGGTATTCAGTTCATTTATGGGCGCCGAAATGAAATTGACGTTATGGACAGACCCTCGGTTCTATGCTGTTTTACTTGTTTTCATTGCTTTGCTGACGCTCTTATCTGGAGGATGGCCGGCCTATTCGATCGCCAGTTCGAAACCTATTTCTATTTTCAAAAGAAAACTTACTGAAAAACAACGTGGAATATCACTAAGCAAAGTACTCGTAACTTTTCAGTTCAGTATCTCTATATTCTTTATTATCTGTACTTTATTTGCGAGTAGACAGATGGATTTTATCCAGTCCAAAAATACAGGTTTGGATCGCTCTGATATGTTGGTCATTGATGGTCGAGGATGGCAAGATAAAGAAAGGCAATTGTTAAAAGACAAGTTAATGCAGCTCAATGGCGTCCAAGGAGTAACCGCTTCGTATGACAACCCAGTCAATATCCAAGGCGGATACAGCATTGGAGAGGTAGAAGGGCAACCCAGTGATTTTGACATGGATGTTACTGCAATCCCAATTGAAAAGGATTTTGTATCCGTTTTTCATATTCCAACTGTCGCCGGTGAACCGCTTTCCGATACCGATATCCTACGCGCAAGGGATACAATTTCACCAGAATATGGCTTTGTTGTGAATACGCTCGCGGCATCGGCCATGGGTTTTACACCAGAGCAAGCTATTGGAAAAAAAATCAACTTAAACGGACGCAAAGGCAGCATCAAACAAGTAGTTGCCAGTTTCAACTTTGCTTCGCTTCACAATGAAGTCAAACCAATTGTACTCTTTCCTGAATACAGTTATTTCGGTAATATTTTCATTCGTCTCAATCCAACTACACCATTAAAAGATGCCCTTACTCAAGTAAGAGCTGTCATCAAAGACATCGACTCAAAAAACAGTTTCGAATATCACTTTCTCAACGACGACTACAACAAATTATATCTCAAAGATCAACAAACAACCCGGGTGATGCAGCTCTTTTCCATCATTACAATTGCTATCGCCTGCATGGGACTATTTGCGCTATCAGCATATGCTGTACAGCAGCGTTTCAAAGAAATCGGTATCCGTAAAGTATTAGGTGCCTCCACAGGCAAAATTGTCAAGATATTAAGCGTGGACTTTATGGCACTGGTCCTCTCCGCTGTCTTAATCAGTGTGCCATTGGGCTGGTATGCCATGCACCGCTGGGTGGAGAATTTCGCCTATCACATTACTTTGGACTGGTGGGTATTTATTCTGGCAGCAATCAGTGCGTTACTGGTATCATTTGTCACCATCAGTTTTCAAACTGTAAAAGCAGCAATTATAAACCCCGTTGATAGTTTAAGAGACGAATAAAAGAATCTGATAACTTTCATCACGATCATAACTTGATAACAATGATAAAGAACTATATCAAAATTGCGTGGCGTAACCTATGGAAAAGCAAGGGGTACTCCGCGATTAATATTATCGGACTTTCTATTGGATTAGCAGCTGTACTGATCATCGGTATATGGGTAAAAAATCAATTGCAATTCGACAATTTTTACAGCAATAAGGAAAACATATATAAACTTTGGAATAAATATGAAGATCAGCAAAAAATCTCCGTAAATGATATCACTTCGGCACCAGCATCTCAGGCTTTGCTAGCAGATTATCCGGAGGTTGAACGCGCTGCGCGGATGTATTGGAGCAGCACCAGCCTGATGTCTTTTGGCGATAAGAAGATCAAATCCAAGGGAAATGAAGTTGATCCAGCTTTTATTCAGTTATTTGATTTCAAACTTCTTAAAGGAAATAGCAAGGAGGCTCTAAAAGATACAAAAGATATTGTTTTGACGGAAAGTCTTGCTAAAAACATATTTGGAGAGACTGATCCAATAGGTAAAACGCTCCTGCTCGACAATAAAGAACTGTATAGCGTAACGGCAATTATGCAGGATCTCCCCAGTAATACAAGTTTCGACTTTACCTATCTGATACCTTTAGAAAAAGCCGAAACCTATTCATCCGGCTGGGGTTCAAACACTTTCTATACTTATATCAAGTTGAAAGAAGGAACCGATGTTGATCTTTTTAATAAAAAGCTAGATAATATAGTCAACAAGAAAACAAACAATGAAATAAAAGGCTCCATGTTCCTTTATCCGATGTCCAAAATGCATCTGTATTCAAAATTTGAGCAGGGTATTGCTGTTGGCGGAAAAATAGATCAAGTTAAATTGGTGGCGGGAATAGGTTTATTAATATTGTTGATTGCCTGTATCAATTTTATCAATCTTAGTACAGCCCGCAGTCAGAAAAGAGCAAAAGAGGTTGCTGTAAGAAAAGTTGTAGGAGCCCAACGCTTCCATTTAATCATACAATTTCTTTCCGAATCTTTATTGTTAACCTTTATTTCGGGTACATGTGCTATCGTATTGACAATACTAACTCTTCCACTATTTAATCAGGTTTTAGATAAAGCATTAATCTTTTCATTTTCAGATTCGTCGATCTGGTTGTCTTTGATTGGTTTTATTTTCCTTACAGGGATACTAGCAGGATTATATCCAGCTTTCGTGCTCTCTTCTTTCAAACCGATAAAATCGCTCAAAATATTTGGAGGAACAAACAGGTTTTCCCTGAATTTTCGAGAATTACTTGTTGTCTTTCAATTTGGTGTCGCTATTATACTGATTATAGCAACCATTATTGTACGCAGGCAAATAGAGTATGCCAGCCAGCGTGAAATCGGCTACGAAAATTCGCGACTTATTGAGGTGCCAATTGAAGGCGGTATGGAAAAGAATTACGAGGCAATAAAGTCTGAACTGATTAATGCTAATATCGCCGAAGCTGTAACTCGTACAGGTTGGTCAATTACTAATAATGCCGCAAGTTCCGGCGGCAGCTTCCTATGGCCCGGAGCTACTCCAGAGCAAGCAAAAAAAATGGGTTTTGAACTTGGGCGCACTGAGAGTGATCTTGTTAAAACTCTTGGACTAAAGCTCATTGCAGGTCGCGACATCGACTATGGGAGGCTACCGGCAGATAGTGTTTCTGTATTGGTTAATGAGGCCGCTATCAAAGAAATGAAACTGGAAAACCCAATAGGAAGCTACCTCAAATGGGGCGATAAAACTTATACTATCGTTGGTGTAATCAATGATTATATTACGGGCTCACCTTATAGTCCAATAACGCCGTTACTGATTTATCCTTCAAAAAATTGGATGTTGAATATGGTTATACGCACCAGTCCTAACCGAGCTATGGAAGCGAATCTAAAGCAAATTGAAAAAATTATTAAAAAATTCAATCCAGCCTACCCTTTCGAATATCAGTTTGTGGATCAGAAATTTGCAGCTAAATTCAAAGATCAGCAACAGACGGCTCAACTTGCATTCATTTTTTCAGGATTAGCTATTTTTATTTCTTGTCTAGGCTTATTTGGACTTGCTTCTTATATTGCTGAGCTAAAGACTAAAGAAATTGGCATTCGTAAGGTATTGGGTGCATCGGTCAGTGGAATTACTGCAATGTTATCCAAAGATTTTGTAAAGCTTGTCATTATTTCCATTCTAATTGCTTCGCCAATAGCCTGGTGGGCGATGAACAAATGGCTACAGGACTTTTCCTATCGAATTGAAATACAATGGTGGGTTTTTGCATTGGCAGGAATTTCTGCCTTATTCGTAGCTTTCTTTACAGTAAGTACACAAGCCATAAAGGCTGCCAATAGTAATCCGGTAAAGACGTTGAGGGATGAATAGCGATTAAGATAGTTAGAAAGTCATCGTTATAAACATCGGAGACAATTGATTCATTTTTAATCAATAAAGCCAAAAATTAAAAACGAAAGAGTAAAAAATCATGATAAAGAACTTTATTAAAATTGCATGGCGTAACCTGATGAAGAATAAGTCATTCTCCTTGATTAACATCATTGGGTTGGCGATTGGTATGGCCGGAGCGTTACTTATTGCGCTTTGGCTGCAGAATATGTTGACCATGGACCGCTTTCATAAGAAAGGTGATCGTCTGTATGTATTGAGTAATCGTGACGAATTTCAAGGCGATAAGTCGGCTTGGGCTTATACACCCAAAATATTGGCACCCTCAATGGCAGCTGATTTCCCAGATATAGAGACTTTTACAAGATACAACGAGGGGCATCAACTTCTAACGACATTCAAGGAAAAAAAGCTCACTGCTAATACTGTTTTCATCGATCCCGGTTTTTTCAAAATGTTCTCTTTTCCATTTATTAAAGGCGAACAGAATGTGAGATTTGATAATCCCAAAGGTCTTGTTCTCACAGAAAGTTATGCTAAAGCTCTATTTGGCAGCGAAGACCCTATCGGAAAATCTGTTAAAATAGATTCGATTAATCAAGTCACCGTGCAAGCCGTGCTCAAAGATCTTCCAAGCAATTCAAGTTTTAAATTTGACATTCTCCTCCCCTTTGAGTACGCAAAAATAATAGGTTATGTAGACGACAACTGGAGCAACAATTCAATAAGCACTTATATTTTATTAAAAGAAGCTGTTTCAGTAACAGCTTTCAATGAAAAGATCAGAACATATTTAAGAGACCATATCAATGCAAGCAACAAAGCTGAAGGTTTTACTTCCGCCAGAAATACCGGTGAGATTTTTGCCTTTTCTTATCCCGATTCTTTCCTTTACAATAGCGGCAAAGGAGGGAATTATACTTCGGGACGTATTGATATTGTCAAGCTTTTTGCCTGGATCGGAGTTTTTATTTTATTAGTAGCCAGCATCAACTTTATGAATCTGAGCACGGCGCGTTCTGAACGCCGGGCGAAAGAGGTCGGTGTCCGCAAAGTAATTGGCGCAAATAAAACTAGTTTAATGGCGCAGTTCCTCGTCGAAAGCATATTAGTTAGCATCATCGGCATGGTACTCGCGACTATACTTGTTTTCATTGTCCTTCCATTTTTTAATGATCTTGTCGGTAAACAGCTTAGCTTATCGTTATTGAGCTTACCAACCTGGCTATTTTTAATTGGCTTTGCTTTATTCACAGGTATATTGGCCGGTACGTATCCCGCCTTTTTCCTTTCTTCTTTTCAGCCTATCAAAACATTAAAAGGGAAATTCGTTTCCAAAACCAGAGGCCTGAGTATTCGTTCAATCTTAGTGGTCATTCAGTTTAGCCTCGCTATTATATTGATTATTGCAACAGTCATTGTAGCAAAACAAATTCAATACACCAAACAACGTGACCGCGGTTATAATGAAAATGGGCTACTTTACAGTAGTATCAAAGGTGATCTCGAGAAAAATTATAAAGTTCTCAGAGATGAATTATTAGCTAGTAACGCAGTTGTTTCTGTATCGAAAAACATGTCGCCGGTAACAGATTTCTACAGCAACGGCTGGGGATTTACGTCTGGGACACCAACGGAACAGGACAAACGTATTTCCTATAACCGATTTAGTACCGATGCGGATGCCGTAAAAAACCTGGGCCTAACACTTACACAGGGACGGGATATCGATATTTACAAATTTGCAACAGACAGTACGGCTTTGATTTTAAATGAATCTGCAGTAAAAAGTTTACATCTCAAAAACCCAGTTAATAGCATTGTGGATGGCGATGGTACAAAATGGACCGTAGTTGGGGTGGTCAAAGATTTTATTATTGGATCACCTTTTGGAGATAATAAGCCCATGGTTATATTAGGCCCAAGTGCTTGGTTTACGACTATTCACTACCGTTTAAATACAAACAACAACATAGCGGACAACTTAAAAACGATTGAGTCAATCTTTAAGAAATTCAATCCAGATTACCCGTTTGAGTACCAATTTATTGACAAAACCTATGAGGAAAAATTTAAGGAAACAAAGGCAATAGGTACGCTAGCCATGGTCTTTGCAGGACTGACCATCTTTATTTCCTGTCTTGGTTTACTGGCGTTGATCGCTTACATGGCTGAGACAAGAATGAAAGAGATTGCAGTTCGTAAAGTTCTCGGTGCAAGTGCTACACAAGTAACGTCTTTACTTTCGATCGATTTTATCAAACTTGTCGTTATCGCCATTTTTATCGCAATACCTATTGCTTGGTGGGCTATGGACAAATGGTTACAAGATTATAGCTATCGGATAGAGATCCAATGGTATTACTTTGCTGTTGCTGGATTAATGGCCATCTTAATTAGTATGGCAACCATAAGTTATCAAGCAATTAAGGCCGCATTAGGTAATCCAGTAGACAGCTTGCGTGATGAGTAACCTAAAGTTTAACAACATTTTTTTCGATAGCTTTAAACCAGATAGAAGACTATGAATTCTTTCAAGCTTGCCCTTCGCAGCATCATTGTCAACCGGCAATATACTTGGATCAATATCTTGGGGTTAAGTATTGGTTTCTCCTTGTGTCTTCTCGTATTTGCCCTGGTTATTGAAGAAAATTCGTATGACAAAAGCTGGAAAAATGCCGATCATCTCTTTCGGATTGTCACCATAGATTCTACCGCCGGCCTTGAGCGACAAATGTCGAGAACATTCGTTAATTTAAGTACGGAACTCAAAGAAGTATTTCCGGAGATTCAAAATGAGGCTCGAATAGAATCTAGAAAATACTATCTAAAACCGAATGCTAACTCAGCACAACCTATAGCCATACAGGCTTTGGAATCGGAAACAAACATCTTGGACATGTTGAGCATCAAGCTTCTTGAAGGCAACCCCAAACAACTGGTCCAAGGGAAAACAAACTTACTTATAGACAAAGAATTCAAAGAGAAGTACTTTAAGAACGAAAATGTCATTGGAAAAGTCATCCAAAGTGCCGACCCCTATGCTGAGCAACCATCCGATTATATCATTACGGGTGTTACGGATAATCTTCCTTATAATTCAACGTACAGAGCTTCTGTCATTGCTTTAGTTCCAAAAATATCGATGGAATTAAGCAAAGATGGCTCAGGTTACTACACCGAACAATTTGTACAGTTAAGACCCGGTACACCAAGAATAGATCTTGAGCAGAAACTAAATCATTGGTATAAAGGATACCTTACTCCAAACACAAAACATGTGACTTCCTTTCGCTTGCAGCCTATTCAGGACATCTACATGGAGCCATTAGACAGTGCAGAAATCAGCGGCAATCAAAAAACAACAAACATATTTGTGGGCGTTGCCGTTTTGGTATTTATTATTTCTTGCATCAATTTTATTAATATCTACGCTGTAAGAACAGTTAAAAAATTAAGAATACTGCATATCCATAAGATACTGGGAGCCAGCCGCTCCCAGATGATAAGACAAATACTATTAGAAACAATACTACTGTTTTTTATTTCCGCATTATGCAGTTTAGTCCTTTTTAAACTTGGATTGTCCCAACTTGAACACTTTATAGGCTATGATCTCGCTTATATGAGATCCATACAGCTCCCCTTGCTGCTGGCCTTTCTGATGATATCGATTATCCTTGGTCTGTTGATTGGCTTTTATCCTGCATGGCTGATCTCTCGTATTAAGAGTTCGGATGCCTTGAAAAATAAGCTATCAAAAATCCCTAATGCTGAAGTCTTTATTAAAAAAATGCTTATTACAATACAATTTAGCATTGCCATTATCGTCATCATAGGACTTATAACAATCAAGTCACAACTTAGCTATATGCAATCAGCTCCCCTGGGAATGGAAGTCAAAAATGTGCTAAATATTGACTATTTTAACAGGGGCACACAAAATACAAACATAAAAGATCAAATTGGTCAACTTACTGGCATTGAATCGGTCAGCGTAGCTGCTTGGACACCAACGATGGGTTCAGGCTACCTTGCAAAGACAATCACTGACAAGGACGATCCTGGAAAAAATATCCAAGTCAGTTTCATCGGTGGGGACAAGGATCTGTCCGAGACTTTGGGAATCCAATTGGTTAAAGGAAGATTATTAACTCCTGAAGATTATACACATGTTGAAATGGGTGCGATAGAGGACGAAGAGATCAATAATGCTCTTGTAACCGAAAGCACGGCAAGAAAGCTGGGGATAGACAAACTCGGTATTCTGTATAAAGACCTTCAAATTATCCCTGTCGGAATCATTAAAGATTTTCATAGTGAGTCCTTTCGTGTCAAGATGGTACCAACTGTGATTTTGGCCAAAGATTTTACTGGAAGTGGCAATATTCTGATAAAAGTGGAGGAAGGACAAGAACAACAAATCCTTCGATCGGTATCTAAAATCATTCAACATAGCTACCCTGACAAACACGTTTCCTTCCAATGGATAGATGAGTTAATTGCAAAACAATATGAAAAGGAATACAAGCAAGTACAATTGTTTATCCTCTTCAGTGCATTGGCGATATTGATCTCCGCATTAGGTATTACAGGATTGATTATGCAAAATCTTGAACAACGTACCAAAGAAATTGGAATACGCAAAGTCCTCGGCGCGACAATTAATGACATATCACATCTCTTTTCAAAAGATTATCTCATCCTAACAACCTTAGCAATTTTTATTGCCAGTCCAATAGCTTGGTATTTTTCAGAAAAATGGCTAGCAGATTATGCTTACAATGTTGGTGTGCAATGGTGGTTTTTTATCTTAGCTGCGGTTGCGATCTTTTTTATCACCATGATTACCGTCAATATCCAAACCATCCGCGCCGCGCTGATTAATCCAGTAGACAGCTTACGAAACGAATAAATATTCATTTAAAATAATCAAGGGACCTCAATATGATCAAGAATAATCTAAAAATAGCATGGCGAAATTTAACCCGTAATTTCTCCACTTCGCTCATCAACATTGCTGGACTGGCGATGGGAATTGCAACCTGTTTGCTGATCACTTTATATGTAAGCGATGAATTTAGCTTTGATCGTTTTAATGCGCATGCAGATCGTATCGTGCGTGTTGTCTTCAGAGGCACTGTAAAAGGTGGGACGATCAATGAAGCTCATGTAATGCCTCCTGTTGCTTCGACCATGAAGTCAGAGCTGCCCGAGCTTGAAGAAACGGCACGATTAAGAATCGGTGGATCACCCCTATTTGTCGTCAATAATAAAGTATTCCACGAAGAAAAGATGGCTTACGTGGATGCCTCCTTCTTTAAAATCTTCACACTCCCGTTTATCAAAGGAAACATGTCTACAGCGATTTCTTCACCAAATTCTGTGGTGATCTCAGAATCTACTGCGCTGAAATTCTTTGGCACAACCGATGTAGTCGGTCGAGACCTTAACATCAAAGACAATCAAAATATCCTCAAAATCGCCGGAGTAATTAAAAATATTCCTCAAAACTCACATTTTCATTTTGATGTTTTCACCTCGTTGGAGGCCTTGGAAGATTCAAGATCCGATTCGTGGATGACTTCTGAATATTATACTTATGCACTTCTCTCGAAGAATGCGTCACGAGAAAAACTCGAAAAAAACTTAGCTACCCTTTTCGACAAACATGTAGCCACACAATTTATGGCCGGTTTTGGCATGAGCTACCAGGAATTCAAAAAATCAGGAAATAAGATCGGTCTTTACCTACAGCCACTTACGGATATCCATCTACATTCGAATTTCAACTATGACCTTAGCCCTCCGGGGGATATACGCTACGTTTACATCTTTAGTGCTGTTGCGCTCTTTATGCTATTGATAGCCACAATTAATTTCATGAATTTATCTACAGCCAGTGGTTTTAAGCGATCTAAGGAAGTAGGCGTGCGAAAAGTATTGGGTGCCGATAAGCAAAATCTTATGCGGCAATTTATTTTGGAAGGCGTCCTCCTAACTTATATTGCCCTGGGAATAGCTTTAGGAATTGTATTGCTTGCCCTTCCCTTATTTAATCAGGTTTCTGGAAAAGATATTGAAATTCAAAAGCTTGACGTTTTTAAAATTATTCCTTTCCTACTGAGTTTTGGTCTAGTTGTCGGTCTATTCTCCAGTAGCTATCCCGCGCTTTATCTATCCTCATTTAATCCGCTACGCGTATTAAAGGGAAAAATAAGCCGTTCGGCTAAAGGGCTGAATTTACGCAGTAGCCTTGTTGTATTTCAATTCATCATATCCGTCGGACTTATCTTTGGAACCGTGGTGGTTGTCAAGCAGCTGGACTACATGCGGCATATTAAACTTGGCTATGACAAAGAAAATGTCCTTATTATCCCGAGCTGGCCGTTAGGGAAAAATGAAAAAACATATTATAACTTACTAACCCAAGATAGCAGAATCAAACATATCTCGCATTCGTCCTACCTTCCTGCAGGAGAAAGTAACAATAACAATTTTTTCATCTTTCCCGAGGGTAATTCTGATCAATGGGTTAAAACAATCCGTTACGATGTCGATGAAGAATATATTCCGGTAATGGGTATGCAGCTCAAAGAAGGACGGAACTTTACAAAAACATTTGGTAATGACAGCCTCTCTGTGATCATCAATGAAACCGCAGCCAAGGATTTAGGTTGGAAAGATCATAGTTTAGGCAAGACATTAACCAATAAGGACAACAAAAGTTACCGTGTTGTCGGGGTAATTAAAGATTTCCATTTTCGCTCTTTGCATGAGCAGATTTCCCCGCTCGTTATGGTACTTAGTGATCAAGCAGGAAGTTTGATTCTTAAAACCCAAACAGCCGATATGGAGAAGCTCATTCAAAAATTAGCATCCCTCTATCGTTCCTTTCCAACAGACATTCCTTTCAGCTATTCCTTTTTGGACGACCGATACGCACAAACCTATCAAGCAGAAGCGAAAACAGGTAAATTACTGAGTATCTTTGCAGGGCTGACTATTTTTGTAGCCTGTCTCGGCTTATTCGGCTTGGCTATTTTTACGGCCAATCAACGAAAAAAAGAAATAGGCATCCGAAAAGTTGTTGGCGCTACTGTTCCAGATATTACACGTATGCTTTCCACCGAGTTCGTCAAACTTGTTCTAATTTCCATAGTCATTTCTTCTCCTCTTGCTTGGTGGATGATGCACAAATGGCTGGAAAATTTTGCATACCGTATTGAAATGCAGTGGTGGATGTTTGCGCTAGCAGGAGCGTTGGCTGTTTTTATTTCTTTAATAACAGTAAGCTCACAAGCTATACGTGCAGCGCTAACAAAACCGGTCGACAGTCTACGCGATGAATAAAAATAGACTGGTCTGTTCAGCTATGGACACGATACTGTCCGATATCGAACAGTATCCAGCAAAACAGGACCAGCAAGAAACTTGCTATCAACAATATACTTGATTGGCCAAAGATTTGTATCATTCAATACAATTCATTGCCGAATCCTCTTATAAGGGCATTCAACAACGGGAACCAATTCTTATTACAGCGAAAAATGAACTTTACAAACTTTAAAATTGCCTGGCGAAATATTGGAAAGAAAAAAGTCCAAAATTTGATCAATCTAATCGGATTGACGTGCGGCATTACTTTTCTATTGCTTGTAGGTGCCTATGTATGGGATGTCCATCAAGTGAATAGCAACATCAAAAATATTGATCGGCAATTTTTGTTGCAAAGTAAGTATAAGAAAGAAGGATTTGGTATTAACCTAACCACATTAGGAGCACTTCCTAAAGCCTTAAAGGAAGAGTATCCCAACTTAGTCTCCAATTATTATCGGATTGATGGATTGACAGGAATTGTATCTAATGGTGCAACAATTCATGAAGAAGGCATGTCACTTGGAGATCCTAGCCTATTGACGATGTTCGGTTTCCATATTTTAGCGGGCAATGCCAATACAGCTTTGAATAATCCATTTTCAGTTGTCATCAGTGACAAAGCTGCCATAAAATATTTCGGGCAAGTGGATGTACTCGGCAAATCGCTACAGATAAAAAATTTCAAGGGTGAAAAACATGATTTTGAAATTACAGCAATCGTCAGATCCGACGTCCAAAATGCCATTATGGATCTCACAAAGAGTATGCATGCAGACATATTTTTACCGATCATCAATGAGGAATTCTTTGGTCGATCTATAGACAATTGGAATAACCCTTATATTGCCGGTTATATCGAATTGAAACCAGGTGTAAGCTTGGATCGAGTAGATGCTGCCATCGAAACGTTGGTAAGAAAAAATACCGATAAAGAATTTTCCAGTGAATATAACCCCGATCTAAAACCATTGAAAACCTATTATTTGGATGACAACCAAGGGGCCGTCCGCAAAATGATACAGACATTGATTTGGACTGCCATTTTTATCTTGATCATGGCTATCATCAATTTCATCAATTTTAGTATCGCTCAGCACATTACACGATTAAAGGAAATCGGTGTTCGCAAGATGATGGGATCATCTCGAGTGCAGCTTATTAGACAACTGATGACCGAGTATATCCTGATCGTGGCCATAGCAGCATTAATCAGTCTGCCAATTTATATCGTCACAAGTCCAATCTTCGAACATATCTTGATGCGTAAGCTGCCTACATTAATCGAATTGCCGATTTACTTTTTTGGATTATTGGGTATAATGACGTTATTAATTGGTTTACTCGCGGGTCTATATCCAGCAATTAAACTTGCCAATATAGCGGTACTTCCTGCAGTCAAAAATCAGTTTTCGACGCTAGGAGGCAAACAGCTGGTGCGAAAAATTCTTTTGTTTTTTCAATTTGGGGTAGCCTTGCTCCTGCTTGTCTGTACGCTAATTATTTCCAAACAAGTAGATCTATTTCTGCATAGCAATCTAGGCTACAACAAAGACTATTTATTAACTGTCCAAGTACCAAGAGACTGGTCAGAAAATGGCGTTCGCAAAATTGAGACCGTACAACAGGAACTCAGCTTGCAACCAGAAATAAAATCAGTAAGCTTATCTTATGAAACACCTGGATTGCTGGGATCCAATATGCAGCCTGCATTCGGAACGATTGACAACAAAGAAATCCAGGTACAAAGGATTACAAGTGATAGTCACTTTTTGGAGACCTATGAGATACCTCTAGTAGCTGGAACTTTTCTCCCTAAAAGCTATGTTGTCAATGCGAATAATAGGCCAGTTGTTATTAATAAAAAGGCCATGGATGATTTTGGTTTTAAAAATGCCGAGCAAGCTATTGGTCAGCAGATTGCTCTAGCTGATCCAAGTTACAAAATGACTATTGTGGGCGTCGCTGAAGACTTTGTTGCCAATTCACTTCATCAAGCCTCTCCGCCTATTATCTGGACAGATGTACATGAAAGCTTACAATACCGATACCTTAGTATCCGTTTACAGCAGGGCTCTCTTGCCAACGCGCTGCAGAAATTAGAAAAAAAATGGAAAGCCTTGATCCCAGATGCTCCTTTCGAATATCAATTTATGGATGAACGCATCAAAAATTTATATGAAACTGAGCTGCAGCTGCATCGTGCATCACAGATGGCCACAGTTGTTTCATTGCTGATCGTGGCATTGGGACTCACCGGATTGATATCGCTTTCGATCCATCTGCGCAATAAAGAAGTCGGTATCCGTAAAGTACTCGGTGCATCGTTAGCACATTTAATATTGTTATTTTCGAAGGAGTACTACGGAATATTCTTATTTGCGGCATTGGCGACGGTTCCACTGAGTTATCTATTGATGCAATATTGGTTACAAAATTATATCATCCGAATAGACATCAATGCACTTACCTACCTGTTACCACTAGGCACCTTGATTGGTTTACTAAGTTTATTGGTTGCCATTATTGTATTTCGGTCAACCCGGTTTAATCCAGTTGAAAAATTGAGAGACGAATAGAAAAATAAGCCGTAGGGTTTGCAAAAATTATTATCAAGCGGGATGGGGTGTAGTAGTTTATAATTGGTTTCCCTACGGCTTAGTATCTTCATGCCCCTACGGTAGTTGTTCGTTGCGAACAACTACCGTAGGGGCAACTTCTTATTATTCCATCCACTATAGCTGTTCGATAGATAAACAAATCCATACGTCGATTCTTTCCGAATAAGTTCGTCAGATCTATCGGTTAAGCAAATCCTAAAGTATCCGCCTTAGGTTTAAGCTTAATCAAGTGTCGATTATTTTTCTTTTTCATCATATATTCACTCTGTTTATATAGTTATTCTATACAAAAGAACATAAAATATTTTAAATTAAAAACATTTGTATAAATAAAAATAACATTTTATATATTTATCTATACAAAAAGAAAGAACACAAAATCATAGTCATGACAAAACTAGGTGAATTTTTAGAGAAGAAATCAGTCAATAAATCACGGATTGCGCGTAAAACAGGTTTAAGCAAAGCAAGAATCAATGAGCTGACAATGACCGAAACGGCTAAATTGCGTTTGGATGAAATGTATTTAATCGCATTGGCGATCGATACAGATCCTGCAAGAATGATGTTCGAATTATGCGACCATCTCCAACTAAAGGAGATTGAGGAATAAATGATTCGTTATAGAAATCAGCTCGAAAATGCCTGTACGATACTGAACGCCAAACTGTTCGATATCGTACAGACAAAACTATTCATAACAAAACCAATACTCTAAAAATCAAATAATTAACAAAATGGCAATGCAATTGATTTTGATATAATCGTCTGCTTTGATTATAACTTCCATTCATCCAGACCTTAAAAAATTTTTGCTATGATAGGAAATAATCTCAAAATCGCTTGGCGGAATATGGCAAAAAACAAGCTATATTCGTTCATCAAGATTGGTGGATTTGCCTTTAGTATTGCTATCTGTATACTCATCGTTTTATATATTAAACATGAGACAAGCTATAATAAGTTTTATCCAGATATGGATAGAATTTTCCGTTTGGTCGTTCAATTACCCATTGAAAATAAAACCGAACGATGGGTCTCACTTTCTGCACCGGTAGCGCCAACCCTAAAAGCAGAACTCCCCTCCATTGAACAGACGGGAAGGATCCTGCCCAATCCACTTTTTGGAGCCGGTAGTAATCAATTATCCCTCAACAATAATCCAGATAGCTACTATGACGATGGATTTGTTTATATCGATCAATCGATCCTGGATATGTTTCCTATGCCAATGGTTTCGGGCCAGCTTTCACATGCACTCGACAAACCCAATACGCTGGTTATTACCAAAAGCAAAGCCGAAAAATATTTTAAAAATGATCCAATTGGACAAACGATCTATCTCAATAACAATAAGTCTAAGGCATATACCATCACTGGGGTCATTGAAGATATGCCTAGCAATTCGACCCTTGCTGGCTATAGTTTTTTTATGTCGCTCGCGGGCGAACCTTTTTATCAAGGCGAACAGACAGCTTGGCTCAATAACAACTATACCGTCTATGTTAAATTAAAGTCTAATGTAGATATCGCTCTAGCAGAGAAAGAAATTTCAAAAAATTATCTGGAAGTCCATTATCTACCTGAATATCTAAAATCAGGGCGTAAACTTAACCCTCTTTTCAAACAGGCAAAAATCACTTTACAGAATGCACTTGATATACATCTAAAGTCCTCTGATATAGATGATGATAAAGTTAGTACGTTGAATCGAGGGGATATACGTATGGTTTGGACCTTCGCTACGGTAGCTTTGTTTATTTTGTTGATTGCCTGTATTAATTTCATAAACTTATCCACAGCTAATGCGGCAACAAGGGCCAAGGAAATTGGTATCCGCAAAACCATTGGTTCCTCAAGAAAGCTTTTGGTCGGACAATTTCTTGTCGAAGCCATCTGTTATAGTCTGTTGTCCCTAGGCATCGGTTTGCTTCTAAGCTGCCTACTCCTTCCGATATTCAACAGTCTAGCAAATAAATCCTTAACTATTCCTTGGACAGCAGCCTACTTCTTTCCATCTCTCTTGGTTGCCATATTGGTGATCGGCGGATTATCCGGGATATACCCCGCACTTTATTTATCCAAATTTAAACCAATCACCGCACTCAAAAGTAATGTCATAGGTACTAAATCGTCCCTATTTAGAAACGGATTAGTCATCTTCCAATTTGCGACATCTATTATTCTTATCGTTGGTGCATTGGTGACCAATAAACAGATAAGTTATATTTTGGACAAAGATTTGGGATTTGACAAGGAACAAGTAGTTGTGCTTCGAGGTATTGGGACATTATCAAACCAGCTTCCAAGTTTAAAAAATGAGCTAAAAAGCATTCCCAATGTCGCTTCAGTTTCTATGGGTGATTTTCTTCCAGTACCTATCGACGGTGCTAAACGAAATGGTAACCCTTTCTGGCTTGATGGAAGACGAGATCTCGATATGGCTACGCAGGGCCAATTTTGGGAGATCGATCAAGACTACCTCAGCACATTCGGCCTCCATTTAAGCAAAGGACGGAACTTTGACCCCACTAGGGCTACCGATAGCAGCGCTGCAATTATTAATCAGAAATTGGCCGATGAACTTCGTTTGAAAGATCCAATTGGTGCAAAAATCACCAATGGCAATACATGGACAGTCATTGGCGTAGTGGACGATTTTATCTTTGAATCGCTGAAAGATAAGGGGTTTGCTGGGCTATGTATGACATTACAAGGCAATCCTTCTCTCCTTTCTATTAAAGTAAAACCGCAGCAGCTCAAACAGACACTTGCAGATATTTCTGCTGTATGGGACAAATTTGCTCCAAATCAACAGATCAATTACAGTTTCCTCGACGAAGGTTTTGAAGCTCTTTACCAAGATGTGGAACGGACCAAGAATATTTTTACCTGTTTTGCCATCGTTGCCATTTTTGTCGCTGCACTTGGACTATTCGGTCTTGCAACTTATGTGACTCAACAACGCACCAAGGAAATCGGTGTACGGAAGGTACTTGGTGCAAGTTCCATCCGATTACTTAGGTTACTGTCCGGAGATTTTATAAAATTGGTGTTTGTAGCCTTGATCATTGCCACACCTGTTGCGTGGTGGGCAATGAATCAATGGCTTATAGACTTTAACTATCGCATAGAAATAAATTGGCTATACTTTATTCTTGCAGGCATGAGTGCCATTTTAATTGCTTTGAGTACCATCAGTTATCAAACTTGGAAAGCCATTCGCGCTAATCCCGTGGATAGCCTGCGAGATGAATAAATACAAACCGTAAAAGACTTTTATTATGTTAGGAAATAATTTAAAGATCGCCTGGCGAAACATGGCCAACAACAGACTTTACTCGGTGATCAAGATCGGAGGGTTTGCCTTTAGCATCGCTATTTGTATCCTTATTGTACTGTATATCAAACATGAGACCAGTTATGATAGGATGTACCCCGATATCGACCGTGTATTCCGTCTCGTCGTTTCTGCTCCCGATGGTGATAAATCCGTACAATACCTTTCTTTTCCTGCCCCAGCAGCCAAAACTATGCTGGAGGAAGTTCCTAGTGTTGAACGAGCAGGTCGCATTTTGCCCAACACCTTGTTTGGTGCTGGAAGCAATCTGTTTAATATAAACGGCCAGGCTGAGAATTACCTTGACAAGGGCTTTGTCTATGTCGATCAGTCAATTTTGGAAATATTTCCAATTCCAGTCGTACAAGGACAACTATCACATGCGCTGGACAAACCCAATGCGATGGTCATTACCAAAAGTAAAGCCCAGAAGTATTTCAAAGGAAATGCCGTAGGTCAAACGATTTACCTCAACAATAATAAAAATGTTTTATACAGCATAACGGCTGTGATCGATGATGTTCCTAGCAATTCCAGTCTCTACGGCTATGATTATTTTATATCCCTTGCAGGCGAGCCTTTCTATCCAGGTGAACAAAGTAATTGGGGAGCAACAAATTACATCACCTATGTAAAACTAAAGGCGAATAGCGATATTGCCAATGCCCAGCGCAGTATTTCGAAAAACTATATTCAGGACCATTATATTCTGATCAACAAAAAAAATGGGATGAAAATATCACCCGAAACAATGCAGTCAACGGTGTTGCTCCAAAACGCCCTCGACATGCATCTACATTCAAAGAACATTGCCGAGTATGCTATGGCAACACAGTATCAAGGCGACATCAAGATGGTCTGGGTATTTGCAGGTATTGCATTTTTTATTTTATTGATCGCCTGTATCAACTTCGTCAATCTGTCGACAGCCAACGCCGCCACCCGCGCCAAAGAAATCGGAATTCGAAAGACGATTGGATCCAATCGAAGGGCTTTGGTTATGCAATTTATGACCGAAGCTGTCTGTTATAGTATTATTTCATTGCTTATCGGATTACTACTAGCCTGCATTTTACTTCCGCTATTTAATAATCTGGCCAACAAAGCGCTGTTTATACCTTGGACAGTATGGTATTTTGTGCCCTCACTGATCTTGAGCATGTTGTTAATAGGTATTCTAGCGGGCTTATACCCGGCACTCTATTTATCTGGATTTCAACCGATCAATGCATTAAAAAGTAAATCAGCAGCTAGCCCCAAATCATCTTTGTTACGGAATGGACTTGTCATTTTTCAATTTGCGACTTCCATTATCCTCATGATCAGCGCACTTATTGCAAATCAGCAAATCAGTTTTATGCTCAATAAGGATATTGGCTTCAACAAAGATCAGGTCATTGTACTCCGTGGCATAAATGGTATTGCTTCTCAGGTTCGAGAATTAAAAAATGAACTGAAAGCTATTCCATCCGTCAGTGATGTCTCTATAAGTGACTACTTACCCGTCCGGTTAGAAGGTGCAAAAAGAAATGGGAATCTTTTCTGGGCCAAAGGAAAAGAAGATCTTGAATTGGGAGAAGGCGGACAGTTCTGGAATATCGACGAAAGTTACCTCTCCACTTTTGGACTGAAACTTATAGCCGGCCGAAACTTTAATCCACATATCGCATCGGATAGTACCGGTGCTATTGTTAACAAGAGAATGCTTGCTGATCTGGGGATTAAAGGAAATCCCATTGGTGCGCAAATTACCAATGGCATGACATGGACAATTGTTGGTGTCGTCGATGATTTTATCTTTGAATCGATGAAAGATGAAGGGTACTATCCTGTTTCCATGACCCTCGCCAATAGTACTTCCCTACTTTCCATCAAAACCAAATCTACGGATATGGCCAAAACGTTAGCCGACATTAATGCTGTTTGGAACAAATTTTCTCCGAATCAAAAAATTGATTACAATTTCCTCGATGCAGGTTTCGCCGACCTTTATAAAGATGTCCAACGGACCAAAAATATTTTCAGCTGCTTCGCTTTCGTTGCTATTTTTGTTGCAGCACTTGGACTTTTTGGACTCGCAACTTATGTGACCCAGCAACGTACCAAAGAAATCGGTGTCCGCAAGGTCCTCGGCGCAAGTTCCCTCCGATTACTCAAATTACTCTCAGGAGACTTTATAAAATTGGTGTTTGTAGCCTTGATCATTGCTACACCTGTCGCGTGGTGGGCAATGAATCAATGGCTTACAGATTTCAATTATCGGATAGAAATAAACTGGTTCTACTTTGTTCTGGCAGGCATAAGTGCAATCTTAGTTGCATTTGGAACCATTAGTTATCAAACCTGGAAGGTTATTCGTGCTAATCCGGTAAATAGTCTCCGTGATGAATAAATCATGACAAGGGTATTCGGATGTTCGATTCTGGACGTAAACTGTTCGAAAACGGACATCCGAAAACAAAAAAAATCAACATAAAAAACTCATAACAAGACAATTAAAACACTGGCAAGGGGATTGCATTTTTAATTAGGTGAAATAGTTCGAATTGGTTTAAACATACATATCCAGCGTAAAATGGCAAAAAATGATTTCAAACTAGCTTGGCGTAAACTCCTAAAAAATAAAGGCTTTACTTTTTTAAACATTATTGGATTGACCCTGGGTTTTACAGGTTTTATCCTTTCGTATCAATACATCAATCGCGAAACGAGTTACGATAAATGGAATCCACATTATAAGGATATCTACCAAATTGGTTTGGAGGCCGAAGGCGCTTTTACAGATGACACCTCTCCTGCTATGGCTCCTTTGTTAAAACAAAATTTCCCAGATATCGTCTATGCAGGCCGGAAAATAGTCTACAACTACGGCAGTTATCCCCTTTTTGGTAAAAATACAGTCCTTATTAAAAACGCGGCACTAATTGATTCCTCTGCTGCACGAATTTTTCAAATCGAAAATGCAACTGGGCCGCTCTACAAAAATAAGGACCAAAAGGATGCGACCATGGTCAAAAGCCACATTGCCGAACAATTATTCAAAAAAGAAGACCTAAATTTTGACAGTCCCCATTCGATTCCAGCTCTAAGCCTGCAAATTGGCATGCAGGAAACGATCTACGGCACAATCAAAGAACAGGGACTATCTATGATGAACTATGATCTCCTTTTTATCCGTGAACCGCAGGACCTCTTCGCCGATAATAACCCTTTTTTGTATCAAACTTTTATTCAGGTTCGGCCTGGTACGGATATCACGAAGTTGACCGATCGCATCAATGCGCTTTACCAAAAAGAGATTGCACCTAAAGATAAAATTTGCTCTTCCAGTTATGCCAAAGGGAAGATCTATTTGGATCCATTGGCCAACCTTCACCTTCGACCAAAAACAGGGAGTAACACGGCTTATATCATTACGTGGATTATTGGTATTCTCTCCGTTTTGATTCTCTTACTCGCCTCTGCCAATTTTGCCAATATGATTATGGCACAGGCCGATCAGCGCATTAAGGAACTTGCACTCAAAAAAATATTGGGAAGCTCCCGCTGGTCGATCATCAGGCAATTGGTGCTGGAAGTATTTATCCTGACATTCAGTGCGGCAGTCCTAAGTTTCGTCACTTTGGCCCTCACAGGAAATATCCTCCAAACATGGTTCAATGATGATCTTAAGGGCTATATTTTGAGTTCGGAGACAATCGCCCAACTTGCCATTGCCGTACTACTGACAACAATTCTATCGGCAATATACCCAGCTATCGTACTCTCTGGTTTTAAATCTGTCAATCTCCTCAAAGGTGCACTGACTTCCAATCTCAAAAAAGGCACATTCCGCAATGCCTTGTTAACTTTCCAGATCAGTATGGCCATTCTATTTATCTCGGGCATGCTGGTTATTAGAGCACAGCTAAATTATATGCAGCAGGCGGATAAAGGATTTGAGCCTGCGCAGGTAGTCAATTTCAAAGGTGTAGGTATGTATTACGACAATAAAATCGATGGTTCCTATCAACAACTAAAACGTCGATTAGAGAATGATCCAAGTATTGCCTCAGTCGCGTCCGCTACAAATATCCCAGGGGAAGGCGAACAGCCGCCTAAAATGGATTTTTCCTATGCACAAAAAACCGTTTCATTTGCACATGTCGGCATTGATCCCGGTTACTTCAAAACATTAAATATCTCCAATCTAGCGGGTAATATCAATCTATCAATGGATCAGTCGCTCCGGGACTCTCTTTCCAACTATGCGGTCATCAATGAATCTGCTGCTAAAAATTTAGGACTTGCAAACCCTATAGGTACTAAAATCAAGGGCTGTGACGTCAGCTTTGAAATTGTCGGTCTGGTCAAAGACAGTAAAGCTTATGGCTTTGAAAATGTAGTTCAACCAACCATATATTCATTTAAAAACGAATGTGGTACTATGCGCTTTCAGACAACACTCATGGTCAAAACAAAACCGGGAATGGTCGATCGGGCAATTCAAACGGTCAAAACGGAATGGGAGAAAAATCCATCCGCAAAAGATCTTCCTCTTGATTATTCCTTTATGGATGAGCAATATGCTTTACAGCACAAAAAACAGCAAGAATTGCAGACTGCTTTTAATAGTTTCACAAGCCTTTCGGTTATCATCGCGGCCTTAGGGCTGTTCAGCATGGCTGCTTATCAGGCGGCATTACGAAAAAAGGAAATGAGCATCAGAAAAGTACTCGGGGCATCGGCACAATTGCTCTTTATTCAACTGAACAAACCATTTTTCAAGCTCTTTCTGATCGGGATCGGCATTGCCCTTCCAGTAGCCTATATACTTATGAATAAATGGCTTTCCAATTTCGCCTACCACATTCAACTTTCTTGGTGGTCGTTTTTGATTCCGATATTTTGCATATTTATCCTCATATTAGTTTCCATCAGCTTCCAATCTATAAAAGTCGCAAAAACAAATCCAGTAGATAGTCTGCGCGATGAATAAAAGATAATATAAGCGGTGAAAGGCCCTATTCCGCAGTCGAACAATAATTATGGTGACTAGAAAAAATATAAAATAAGAATATCTAAGATCTCAATACTAAAAAATGATACAATTAAAAAATTTATTCAAGTGGTATAATGTAGGTGGTACACGCTCATTCGTCCTTAAAGATGTAAGTCTCGATATCGCTGAAGGCGATTTTATCTCCATCATGGGGCCATCAGGGTCCGGAAAATCGACCTTATTGAATATTATAGGCATGCTTGATGAACCTGACGAGGGCGAATATATCTTTATGGGCGAGAATGTATTGGAAATGAAGGCGAAAAAAAGAACGCAACTTTACCAATCCCATATTGGCTATGTATTTCAAGCATACCATCTGTTGGATGAATTGACCGTATACGAAAATATTGAAACACCCTTGATCTATAAAGACATTTCAAGCAAAGAAAGAAAAGCTATAGTGGCCGATATGCTCGATCGTTTTGGCATCGTCGGAAAGAAAGATCTATTTCCAGCTCAATTATCTGGTGGTCAACAACAGATTGTCGGTATTGCACGTGCATTGGCAGGTTCGCCTAAATTATTACTGGCCGATGAACCTACAGGTAATTTAAATTCCAAACAAGGCGAAGAAATCATGGATCTATTCAAACAGCTCAATGCCGATGGGGTTACAATCATACAAGTGACCCACTCTGAAAAGAATGCTGAATATGGAAAAAGAGTAGTTAATATGCTGGATGGCCAGCTCAAATAATTGTATACCAATTTAACCTAAATAATCCCTATCCGGTACATAAATCGGTAGGGATTTTTTTATATCATTTCTCGAATCAATTTTTTAACTTCGTTAGGATGAATGAGAGAGAGTTGAAATCGCTAATATCACTGTTGGATGATACCGACCAACAGATTATTCAGGAAGTGGAATATCAGTTAAAAAGCCAAGGTCCTGAGATCGTACCCTATTTGGAGAAATTTTGGGAATCAAGCTTCGACCCCAACATACAAGGGCGTTTAGAGAATATCATTCATGAAATTCAGTTTGATCAAACCAAAAACGAACTGCAGATCTGGAATCTGAGTAACTCATTCAACCTACTGGAAGGATTAATTATCCTCCATAATTATCAATATCCTTCCTATGAGGATCACAAGATTGTATTGGCGATAGAAGATCTCAAAACGGAGGTATGGCGGGGCCTACATTACGACATGAGTCCATTGGAAAAAGTGAACTTGATTAATCATGTGCTTTTTGGGTCTTTTGGTCTTTCAGGAAATACAAAGGATTATCATCACCCGCAGAACTCCTATATTGGTCAAGTGCTCGATACCAAACAGGGTAATCCGCTAACCTTATCCTGTATCTATAGCATCATCGCACAAAAACTGGACATTCCAATCTATGGTGTCAATTTACCAAAGCATTTTGTATTAGCTTATATGGATTCGGACGAGGAAGGGAATGAAAGTGTTTTGTTTTACATCAATGCTTTTAACCGTGGGCAGGTTATGCAAAAAAGCGATGTAAATTCATTTTTGAAGCAACTGAACCTCAATCCGGATAGAGAATTTACCTATCCCTGTGACAATGTGACAATTGTTAAACGAGCTTTGCGGAACCTCATGTCCGCCTACGAAGAGCATGAAAGTTCGAGCAAGCAACAAGAAATCAGAGAACTGTTCGAGCTGCTTGCTTAAACTGAGCGTTAAAAAATATTAGCAGCCCGGGCATCCAAAAAGATATAATTAGGTATCAAAGAGCCATAAGTTTTAGCCGCAATATCTGGTTTTATATCGCCTTCGGCTAGCAATGAAAACCGTGAAATTGCCCGCGTCGTTAGATCAGAAACATAGAAAAATTTACCTTCGTCGGTACGGTCATCTATGGCTACGCCCCAAGGTTTTTCTAAGCCCGTATTTGTGCCACCGACCACATAGTCAGGGTCTACATCTTTGTTTGCAGTACCACTAAACAAAGTCTTAGGGTCTTTAAAAAATAACACTTCCTTACCTGATGTAACAGCCAATAGCCCCTTTTTCGGAGCATAAGATACAGAACCCAATCCTGTTTTACCTTTGATATATACCTTCATCACTGGCTTAAATCTATCTTCGTTGACAATCGTATCACGAGCCTGATCAATGAGTTGTTGTTTTAGATTAGTATAAACAGCAAATCCACTTTTATTTTCTGTTCCTTCATTATTAAAGCCTATAACCACAATTTTTTGATTATTATCTTCTGTACTACTGTTCACTAAGGTCAGAGAACTAGGAACAATGGTACCAAGGCTAATCTGCTTGTCAATAATTGGCGCTCCGCCTTTCGACCCTACTTTTCCACTTGGTGTACTTATCGCATACAACATCGAATTTCCTGCTCCGCGATTTGTTACAGCTAAAAGAAAAGGTATTGCAGAAGATCCAGAAGTTCCATTTTGCTGCGCATAAGTATAGTAAGCCAATCCCCTTACATTTGTAAAACCGGTGTACCCAATAGCGCCTGCATTACCGGGGATTCCATAAATCTCATTGGCAAATGGAATTACTTGAAGAAAAGTATCTTGCGCTGCGATACTCGCCTGAAAGATTGCTCGGGCACCTGCATCAAAAAGAATCGGTCCGCCCCCCTTAGCCGGAGAGAGATATTGATAGATATTATCCAAATTATTGGTATCAGCCGGATCAATAATCATCATATTCTTCAGTCCAGAATTATTCTGATCGTAATTCGAGAAAGAAACATATAATCTAGAAATCAAAGTAGCTTCTGTTCGCTGAGGTTCATCGTCCAATTTTTTACAGGAAGTAAAGCCTATTAAACTGGTAAAGAATAGAATAATACAAGATTGAAACGAAAATTTCATATATTTTTTATTAGAAATAGTGTATTGCGTTAAACATACAAATCTACTAATATATGCAGAATATCAATGGATTTATATGATTCTTTTAAAGGCAAAACCTTATAAGTAAAACGGAAAGATTTGTCAATTCGCTACTTTTTGATTAAAATTGTCCTTGTTTTTGTTAGCATATACGATTATGGAAAATAAGGAATTTGTAAGGGAGACGTTGACATTACCGGGAGAGGGCAAAAAATTACTTTTACACTCCTGCTGTGCTCCTTGCTCTGGAGAGGTGATGGAAGCGCTTATCGCTTCGGATATCGATTTTACGATCTATTTTTACAATCCAAATATTCATCCTCGCAAAGAATATGATTTGCGCAAAGATGAGAACATCCGATTTGCGGAAAAACATAATATTCCTTTTATCGACGCGGACTACGATGTTGACCATTGGTTTGATTTGGCGAAAGGGATGGAGCAAGCACCAGAAAGAGGCATCCGCTGCACCATGTGTTTTGATATGCGTTTTGAAAAAACTGCAGAGTATGCCGCTGCGAATGGTTTTGATGTAATCTCAAGCTCATTGGGGATCTCACGCTGGAAAAATATGGAGCAGATCAATGACTGTGGTTTACGTGCGGCCTCCCGTCATGAAGGGATGGAATATTGGACATTCAACTGGCGTAAGAAAGGCGGTTCGGCACGTATGCTGGAAGTGTCCAAAAAGGAAAAGTTCTATATGCAAGAGTATTGTGGATGTGCTTATTCGCTACGTGACACCAATAAATGGCGCATGGCCAATGGCCGTGAAAAGATAGAGTTAGGTAAAAATTATTATGAATAACTCCTGTTACAGGTATGTATAGCACTTTGCTTCGGAATATTTAAAAAAATATTTCTATCCTAATGATTTTATACATACCTTTGCAGGCTCAAATGCAAGATTGTGAAACATCTAAAACAATACAGAATTCCCTTTTCGGGGCTCAACGCTGGAAAGCACAATTTTGAGTTTGACATTAATAAAAAGTTCTTTGACTGCTACGAACATTCGATTGTAAAAGATGGCAATCTGAAAGCAGAAGTTGAATTGCAAAAACAAGAGAATCTTTTGATTTTGCATTTTGATATCCAAGGCGAGATTCAATTGGCTTGTGATACCTGTTTAAAAGAGTTTATGTCACCGATTTCAATTCAAGAACGAATATTAGTCAAATTCACGGAAGAAGATTGGACCGACAATACCGAAGAGGTGTTGATCTTATCCAAAAGCGACCATGAGTTGGATATAGCTGAGTTATTGTATGAATACATCAATTTAGCTGTTCCTTATATCGTCAAGTGTGAAGAGCAGGGACAAGGCATAGAATGTGATCCTGAGATGCTCGCCTTATTTACAAGCGAGCCTGATACAGAGGAACAAAAAGAAGAAGAAATTATCGACCCACGTTGGGAAGCATTGAGAAATATTAAAAATAACTAAAACAAGAATACGAGATGGCACATCCAAAACGTAAGACTTCTAAATCAAGAAGAGACAAAAGAAGAACACATTATAAAGCTGAAGCTCCAAGCTTGACAGTATGTAAAGAAACTGGCGCAGTTCATTTACCTCACCGTGCATATACTGTAGACGGAAACTTGTACTACAACGGTAAATTGATCATTGAAAATACAGCTGTTGTCTAAGGTAAACCTTTCATAACACCAGAACATCCCAAACAAGCACTATTTTAGAAATTTGCTTTACTTTGGGATGTTTTTTGCGTATTATTGATTTACTAAATAATAACGGATGAAGATTGGTTTAGATATTTTAGGAGGAGATTATGCTCCTAAAGCAACGATAACAGGTGCTATTGAAGCACAAAAACAGCTTACTGGAGACCAAAAAATAGTCCTTTTTGGTAAAACTGAAGAGACTAAACAATTAATCAATCAAGCCGGAGGAAATTCATCTGACTTTGAATATGTAGAGGCTCCAGAAGTCATTGCAATGGGTGAACATCCAACCAAAGCAATAACTCAAAAACCCAACTCAAGTATTGCGAAGGGATTTGAATATTTAAAAAACAAAGAAATCGACTCATTCGCTTCTGCTGGTAATACTGGTGCTATGCTTGTGGGCTCGATGTTCAGTGTTAAGGCTATTCCAGGCGTATTGCGTCCTGCTATAGCATCCATTGTACCCAAATTAAAATCAGGCTTCGGAATCTTATTGGACGTCGGCGCTAATGCGGACTGTAAACCAGAGATGTTGAACCAGTTTGCAATCTTGGGAAGTGTCTTTGCCGAACATGTGTTTAATGTATCCAACCCTAAAGTGGGATTATTGAATATCGGAGAAGAAGAAGAAAAAGGAAACATCCTAACAACCTCTACCTACCCCCTACTTAAAGCCAACGACAAGATTAATTTTATCGGAAATGCAGAAGGCCGTGACCTGTTTAGTGATCATGCTGACGTTTACGTCTGCGATGGATTTACAGGCAACGTCGTCTTGAAACTTGCAGAATCATTTTACGGAGTGACGTTGAAAAAAGGTTTCAAAGATGATTTCTTCGACCGATTCAACTACGAGCAGTACGGCGGTAGTCCCATTTTGGGAGTTAATGCTCCTGTCATTATTGGCCATGGTATTTCAACACCTGAGGCCATTAAAAATATGGTTTTATTTTCAAGAGATATGATCGAGTCTAAATTCATTGACAGCATCAGATCTATTTTCAATTAGAATATTTATGTCAAAGATTCACGCCGCAATTACGGCTGTAAATGGTTACGTTCCGGATTACATCCTTACTAACAAAGAATTGGAAACAATGGTCGACACTAACGACGAATGGATTGTTTCCAGAACGGGAATCAAAGAGAGACGCATCTTAAAAGGTGAAGGGCTTGCTACATCAGATCTTGCTGTACCCGCTGTTCAGGGTTTATTGAAAAAGAGAGGCATAGCTGCCACAGATATTGACCTAATCATCTTTTGTACCAGTACACCAGATATGCTGTTCCCTGCCACTGCAAATATTTTGGCCGATAAAATAGGAGCTACCAATGCATGGGGATTTGATCTTCAGGCAGCTTGCTCAGGTTTTTTGTTTGGTTTGAATACAGGAACACAATTTATCAAAGCTGGCACACATAAGAAAGTTCTTGTTATCGGCGCAGATAAAATGTCTTCGGTGATCAATTATCAAGACCGCAATACCTGTATCCTGTTTGGCGATGGTTGTGGTTGTGTCCTATTGGAGCCAAATGAAGAAGGATTAGGTATCCAAGACGCTATTTTAAAAACCGACGGTTCCGGAGGACAGTATCTGAATATAAAAGGCGGAGGTTCGCTCAATCCAGCGTCACATGCAACGGTAGATGCAGGATTACACTATGCCTATCAAGAAGGTCGTACGGTGTTTAAATTTGCTGTAACCAATATGGCAGATGTTGCTCACGAAGTCATGGTCAAAAACAATTTGAAATCGGAAGATATCGCTTGGTTGGTACCTCATCAGGCCAATAAACGTATCATTGATGCAACTGCAGAGCGCGTGGGACTTCCAGAAGAGAAGGTCATGGTGAACATTCAAAAATACGGTAATACCACAAGTGGCACAATCCCTTTATGTTTATGGGAATGGGAATCGCAATTGAAAAAAGGGGATAATCTTATCCTTGCTGCTTTTGGTGGTGGTTTCACTTGGGGATCTATCTATTTAAAATGGGCTTATTAATTGTCCATTTTATGGTATAATTTATTACTTTTGACAGTTAGAATTTTTTAGAAACAAACAAAACCTAGAATACTATGGGTATGGATATCAAACAAATTCAGGACTTGATTAAATTCGTTTCAAAATCAGGTGTGAATGAAGTCTCAATTGAAGAGCAAGATTTTAAAATTACAATAAAAACAAATCAAGAGCCTACGTATGTAACAGCTAATGTTCCTGCTGTTGCTCCAATAGCAGCTCCTCAAATTGCACAAGCGGCAGCTCCAGCTCCAGTAGCTACACCTGCGGCACCAGCAGCAAATGCTGATGCAAACTTGATTACAATCAAATCACCAATGATCGGTACATTCTACCGCTCTGCTGGACCTGGTAAACCAAATTTCGTCAATGTAGGTGATGATATCAATACGGGGTCTGTATTATGTATCGTTGAAGCAATGAAATTATTCAACGAAATTGAATCTGAAGTTTCAGGTAAAATCGTTAAGATTTTGGTAGAAGACGCTCAACCTGTTGAGTTCGACCAACCATTATTCTTAGTTGAGCCTAAGTAATTTACATTACGTAAATGAATACATGTAGCCTCCAAAGGGCTACATTTTTTTGCAAACTTCATAATTCAAGACAATGTTCAAAAAAATATTAATTGCAAATAGAGGCGAGATTGCCCTGCGCATTATCCGTACCTGTCGTGAAATGGGTATCAAAAGTGTTGCAGTATATTCGACTGCAGACAGAGATAGCTTACACGTAAGATTTGCGGATGAAGCAGTTTGTATTGGTCCTCCACCGAGCAGAGACTCTTACTTAAACATTCCTAATATTATTTCCGCGGCTGAATTAACCAATGCAGATGCGATTCATCCAGGATACGGCTTTTTGTCGGAAAATGCTCGTTTTTCAGCAATCTGTGCAGAGTACGGTATCAAATTTATTGGTGCCACAGCAGAGCAGATCGAAAAAATGGGTGACAAATCCCGTGCAAAGGATACCATGAAAAAAGCGGGTGTTCCTACTGTTCCAGGATCTGATGGTTTAATTTCAAACGTACAAGAAGGTATTACATTAGCGAATGAAATAGGCTACCCTGTTATCATCAAAGCAACTGCTGGTGGTGGTGGTCGTGGTATGCGTATCATTTGGAAAGACGAAGAATTTGAACCAGCTTGGGATTCAGCACGTGTTGAATCTGCAGCGGCTTTTGGCAACGATGGAATTTACCTTGAAAAATACGTAGAAGAACCTCGCCACATCGAGTTCCAAATCGTAGGAGACCAATTCGGCACTGTATGTCACTTATCTGAACGCGATTGTTCTATCCAACGCCGTCACCAAAAATTGATCGAAGAATCTCCATCACCGTTTATGACTCCAGAATTGAGAGCAGAAATGGGAGAAGCTGCTGTCAAAGGTGCTAAAGCTGTAAACTATGAAGGTGCGGGTACAATCGAATTCTTGGTTGACAAACACCGTAATTTTTACTTCATGGAAATGAACACACGTATCCAGGTAGAACACCCGGTAACGGAAGAAGTCATCAACTTTGATTTGATCAAAGAACAAATTAAAGTAGCTGCAGGAATTCCAATCTCTGGTAAAAACTATGAACCAGAAATGCATGCAATTGAATGTCGTATCAATGCGGAAGACCCTTTCAACAATTTCCGTCCTTCACCAGGTAAAATTACCAATTTCCACTCTCCAGGTGGACATGGTGTGCGTGTTGATACACACGTCTACTCAGGCTACACCATTCCGCCTAACTATGATTCTATGATTGCTAAATTGATCACTGTTGCACAAACACGTGAGGAAGCAATTTGTACCATGGAGCGTGCGCTAAGCGAATTCGTTATTGAAGGGATAAAAACAACCATTCCTTTGCACTTGAGATTGATGCGTGACCCTAACTTTAGAGCCGGCAATTTCACGACAAAGTTTATGGAAACTTTCGACCTAACTGAATATCCGGCAGAAGATTAAATAAAATTATCTTTACATACATAAAAAATACCATTCTTTACAATAAGAATGGTATTTTTGTTTCCAAACAATTTTTATGAGTACACCTAATTCGAAAGATCTAATACAAGCTATTAAAGATAAAGGGAAGAATATAGAAGCAGAAATGTCTTTTTTTGACCACTTGGAGGTTTTAAGATGGCATTTGGTCCGTTCAGCAATTGCGATCTGTATCTTTGCAGGTATTGCCTTTACATTTTACGATTTCGTATTCAACGACATCATCATGGGTCCCAAAAATCTAAATTTTTGGACTTATCGCATGATGTGTAAGGCTGCAGATGCTTTCAATTTAGCAGACTTTTGTGTTAAGAAGATTCCGTTTAATATCATCAATACCGAACTAGCAGGTCAATTTATGCTTCAGATAAACTCCTGTTTATTGATGGCTTTGATGATGGGCTTTCCTTACCTTCTTTTCGAAATTTGGTTGTTTGTAAAACCAGCATTGACAGATGTAGAAAGACGGTCTGCACGGGGTTTTGTTTTTTACTCATCTTTACTGTTTATTTTAGGAGCGCTTTTCGGATACTACATCGTTGTACCATTATCCATCAACTTTCTAGCAAATGTATCCCTAAGTGATGAAATTGTCAACCAGATTACCATTGATAACTACCTTTCTACGATAGCAACATTAACATTGGGCTGTGGGATCGTTTTTCTACTTCCAATCCTGGTATTTATTCTCTCTAAGATAGGCATTATGACACCTGAATTTATGCGCGCCAGCCGTCGCTATGCAACCGTAATCATTTTAGTAATAGCGGCTATCATTACGCCTTCGGCAGATATTATCACGATGTTGACAGTTGCTGCACCGATGTTCTTATTATACGAAATAAGTATCATGGTTTCCGCCGATGTCAAAAGAAAAAAATTAGCACAAGAAAAATAAAATAACAATAAAATGAGCAGCGTAAAGAAAATTGCAATTGGAAGTGACCATGCGGGTTTTGAATACAAAACAGCTTTGGTGAGTTTTCTAAATGAACTGGGATATGAAGTAACGGACTTTGGAACAAACTCTCCAGACTCAGTTGATTATCCAGATTTCGCACACCCAGTTGCATCAGCGGTGGAAAATAAAGAAGCTGATGCCGGAGTCTTAATTTGTGGAAGTGCAAATGGTGTTGCAATCACCGCCAATAAACACCAAAATATCCGCGCCGCGATCTGTTGGTTAGAGGAAATCTCCGCTTTGGCTCGCCAGCATAATGATGCGAACGTGGTCTGTATCCCAGCACGTTTTATCGATCTTGACCTTGCTAAAAAGATCGTCAATACATTTATCAATACTGAATTCGAAGGGGGGCGTCACGCCAACCGCGTAAATAAAATAGCGTGTAGCTGTTAATAATTAACATTTTTTAAGAAGCGGATGAAAAGCAAATGATACTTTTCATCCGCTTTTTTTTATATATTGTGCAGCTAATGACAACATTTACAGCAATCAAGAAGACGATATAAATAGACTCTCGCCACTTAAAATTGGAAAATTAAGGGTACCAAACAGCACTAGTAAAAAATAAACAATGAAGAAAATATACAACTTGCTTTGGATCGTATGCTCCCTAATGAGCTGCGCAAAAGCACAGGACGTAAACAGTAAATACGCAGCTGAAATCACAGTAGAATCTACGCAGAAGCATCTACGTTCCTTAGCTTCCGTCGACTTTGAAGGCCGAGGAACGGGTCAAAAAGGCGGACGTCTAGCCGCGGAATATATTGCCAACGAATTTAAAAAATATGGACTTACTGCACCTGTCAATGGATCCTACTTCCAACCATTGCAGTTAATTCGCAATAGTTTCAAAGTAAAGCAATTTAGCATTAACGACAGACCATTCCAGCACGGTAAAGACATCTTTGTTATTGGCAATAATGAAAATAAACTCTTCGAAAGCAACGAAATTGTCTTTATTGGTTACGGCATAGATGCCCCTGAGTATTCCGATATTTCGGGCATGGATCTCCACAATAAAGTTGTCATGCTGATCAATGAGAATGAGCCAACAGACGAGAAAGGAAATTCATGGATCACCCACAAAAAGGAACCTTCTGATTGGGCGACAACCAGAAATAAAAAAGTCAAAGAAATTCTCAAGCACAACCCCAAGATGGTATTGGCCATCAATAGTCAGTTGTCCCAACTTTTAGAGGATGCGGGCGACCGCGCTATAGAAGGACGCTATAATTTGGCGGTTGACCAACCTGCGCCAGAAAAGACACCAATGACCCCTGTGGTCAACATCACAGACCACGCTGCAAACTATATTCTGAACCTAGCAAGAACAAATCTTGCTGCCGTTATTTCAAAGATAAATCGTTCAGGACAATCTAATTCCTTTGTTATTTCAACAAATTTTAAAGCTGAATTTGGTACCAGTGCCACACCTTTAGCCGATCCAAATATTCTTGGCTATTTGGAAGGAACAGATAAAAAGGACGAAATCGTTGTAATTGGTGGTCATTATGACCATGATGGAAAGGATTCGAAAGGGAATATCTTTTTTGGTGCCGATGATAATGCCTCAGGTACTACAGCGGTACTTGAATTAGCACGGGCATTCTCAAGTGCAAAAGCCGCTGGAAATGGACCAAGACGCAGCATTCTGTTTATCACATATGCTGCAGAGGAAAAAGGGCTACTCGGTTCCAAATTTTATACAGAAAATCCTATCTTCCCCTTGAAAAATACCGTTGCCTGCATTAATATAGATATGATAGGCCGTGTAGATGACAAACATCTCAAAGGAAATCACGATTATATCCATGCTATCGGTTCTGATAAATTGAGCTCTGAGCTTTATCACATCAATAAAGATGAGAATGAAAAGCATACAAAACTGGAAATTGACTACATGTATGACAATCCAAAAGATCCTATGCGCCTTTATTATCGCTCCGACCATTACAACTTTGCAAAGAAAGGTATACCCTCCGTTTTTTACTTTTCAGGTTTGCATCCAGACTACCACACACCTGCGGATACTTATGAAAAGATCGATTTTCCATTGATGGTTAAGCGAGAAAAACTCGCATTCTACACAGCATGGCAAATCGCCAACAGAGATAATCGATTGATTATCGACAGCAACAAAGAATAACGCTCAATTATCCAACGCAATAAGTATCATTTTTACCATATAAAAAAGGCAAGCCGATTAAAATCTACTTGCCTTTTTTATACCACTAAATCACCTTGTGATAAACATTTTATACGCAATTATTGTTATCTTTAGTACAAAACACGTATAATTTATGGCTTTTGTAGATTACTATAAAGTGCTTGGAATTGATAAAACAGCTTCGGCGGATGAGATCAAAAAAGCATATCGAAAACTAGCTCGTAAATACCATCCCGATGTCAACCCCAATGACAATGAGGCTAAACAGCGATTTCAGGAGATTAATGAGGCAAACGAAGTATTATCCGATCCCGAAAAACGCAAAAAATATGACCAGTACGGTGAACATTGGCAACATGGCGAGGAGTATGAAAAGGCACAACAACAATACCGTCAGTCCCAATCTGCCGGAGGTAATCCATTCGGAGGGGGTGGAAACCCATTTGGAGGCGGGGGTAGTTCCCATGAGTACACCGGAAACTTTGACGATGGACAATTCTCCGATTTCTTTGAACAGATGTTTGGCAGCAGACGCGGTGGCGGCCGACAAAGTACATTTCGTGGACAGGACTTTAATGCGGAACTTAGCTTGACCTTACAAGAAGCCTATACCACACATCAGCAGACATTCAATATAAATGGAAAAAGCATCCGCATCACCATTCATGCCGGAGTAGAAGATGGTCAAAAGATTAAGCTTAAAGGTTACGGCAGCGAAGGCATCAACGGCGGTCCAAAAGGAGATCTCTATATTACGATCAACATCGCCCCTGATGTTCGTTTTAAACGTCAAGGAAATGATTTATATACCACACTTGATGTTGACCTCTATACGGCAGTTTTAGGTGGTGAAGCGACTTTAGATACATTCGGAGGAAAAGTAAAACTGAAGATAAAAGAAGAAAGTCAAAACGGCGCAAAAATGAGGCTCAAAGGAAAAGGTTTCCCTTTGTACCGCAAAGAAGGTGAATTTGGAGATCTATATGTCACATTAAATATCCAGATGCCGAGTAATTTGTCTGCCGAAGAAAAAGCTTTGTTCCAACAATTGAAAGATTTAAAACAATAATCTTATGGAAACGACACTCATTAAAGTCATAGACTTCTGCCAGTCTCGAAAAGTTGAAACAACTTTTTTGCAAACTATGGAGGAATACGGACTCATACATATCGTTATTGAACAGGAAGAGCAATATATCGATGAAGAGGAACTCCAAAAATTGGAACGTTTTTCAAATCTCTATTATGAACTCGAAGTAAACCCTGCAGGAATTCAGGTGGCAAGCCATCTACTTGAGAAAGTCGAGCAGCTTCAACATGAAATTATGCTGTTAAAAAATAAATTAAAAGCCCTGGATTATTAATCCAAGGCTTTTTTCACTAGAATTTGATATCACGCTCTGTATTAACTTTCGTCTGCCAAACTATTTTGTCCTGCAATGTCGTATACAGAATTTCATAATCCCCCTTGCAGGTGACAAAGGAGCCATAGAAATCATTAGGTTTCATCAATCGATAAACGACCAATCTTCGCTCACCTCCAACCTCTCCATAAGCCTTCATTAACATATAACCTGTTTTGTTGACCTTATCTTCCGGAATTTTATAATCCAAATGTGAACGGCTACCATCATCAGGGCATAAAATCTCCGTGCGGCTTGGCGTAAACTCATAACGATCACGGTACATCGCTACATTTGACATCACAATATCCTTTGCCCAGGCAACATCATTAAAATCTTCGGGAACAAGATAGATCAGCGAGACCATCTTTTCTTGCCAGAGACGGCCATTAAAAGGAATCACAAAATGCAACAGTTTTTGGCCTTTAAAGCTTTCCATTTTATAGAAATATCGTCCTTCCTTATTCTCCTCCCGTTGAAAAGAACTCAAATCGAGTAAATGGTTTTTTTGTCCCTTAACATTGGGCGAATTATTGACCACAGCAAGCAAATCGTAATTATATTTGCCCTCTAAATGTCCAGAAAACAACACCTGGTAAGCAGTGTCTGAATACTGTAAGTAGCGCAATACCTTGCGAAACCGACTATTCACCTGATGTGCATTAATTGGGTTCGCATTACCTTGCCAATTTTTACTTTCCATAATATCATCCCCCAAGAATACGGTAAGCTCTTTATTAATGTTAACAAAGTACTCATCTCCTTCGACTGCAAACCCGTTGGGGACCACTTGATAGGATTTACAGGAAGAAAGTGTGGCAAAAACGACAATAAAGTAAAAAACTTGAATGAATCTGATCTGCATAGTTACTATTTAGTTAAATTTAGACGAATCGGTAAAGTATAAGCGACCCGAACAGGTTTACCATCCTTTATTCCCGGCTTCCATTTTTTTGCGCTTTCAATTAATGCGACAGTGGCTTCTTTTGTACCATAGCCCAAGTCTTTTTTCACCTCAATATGCGATAAGCTGCCATCCCTTTCAACAATAAAAGCAACCTCAATCATTCCCTTCACACCATGTTTGATAGCATCTTTCGGAAATTCAAAATGATCAGCTACCCAAAGCATAAAAGAATTCATTCCTCCAATAGGAGTTGGCTGCACTTCAACTTTATCATAAGCTTCCAGATCTGACTGACTGACAACTGACAGTTCTTGACCGTCTTCCTTACCTTGCGTTTTTAATGGTTTTGTATTTTTTAATCGTTCATTCTTTGAAGTATCTTGCTCAGATCCCGAAAAAAAATGAGATGATTTCCGAACTTTTCTGCCCAATTCGTCCGTATCATCCCAATAATAAGTTGTTTGCCCGCCAATAGCTACGGGTAAGGAAATGGAAGATCGGACTTTTCTCCCGTTGATTATCGCAGGTTTCCATTTCCCACTTCTTTTTATTCCATTTTCCACCGCGGATGCAAGACCATAACCCAAATCATTTTTAGCCTTTATATGGCTCAACTCTCCGTTTTCCTCCACAATAGCAGTGATATTAATCACCCCTACCACATTGTTGCGGATCGCTTCCTCACGAATATGTATGTTACTGGACAAAGCTATTACATAGTTCTTCATTCCTCCAACTGGTACAGCCAATACCTCCGGATTTTTATAAATCTTTCTATCTACTTCGGTATGTATATCTTTCACCTCGTCTAATTGATTGGAAAGAAGCTGTTCATCAGCAACAGTCAGACTATTGACGCTTGCTTCCATATCCGAAACTATATCTTTGGCCCTGCTCGTATTAAATACCAAAGTAGATCCCGTTACAACCAATACCATGGGAAGTACACTCGCATATAACAGGCGCTGTTTTCCTGCGGATTTATTCTTAAATAACATCGTTATGCGTTGCTTTAAAAAAGACTGATTCGAAAATTCATGGGAAAAAGCCAATTGATCAACTTTCAAGGCATGAGCAACCAGCATTTCGGCGTAGGCCACCTTATCGGTCGAACAAATTTCGTCTACAATATATTCGTGCTGAATCCTTAATTCTTTTTGAAAGAGATATAGTATGGGGTTGAACCAGTTGAAAATTTTCAGCACTTCGATCAAGACCAGATCATAAGAATGCCCCTGATCTGTATGGACCTGTTCATGCCATTTAATATTTTCCTTGTTTTTGATGGATTGTCCAATCACGATCCTATTAAAAAATGAAAAACTCAAGTCATCTGGAGAAGAGCGCAACACCCGAATAAGGTGGATGCCCCTAATTGCAAGAAGGCAACAGGCAATTCCAGCACCTACCCAGTAAATCTTTGTAAGAATATCCATAAGAAAGAGAGGCTGTTCCGTGGGACTTCCAATTTCTACATCCATGTATGTTCCCAAATCTACCCGTGGAATATGATAGGAAATCATTTGCGTCTTCGGTAATTCTATAAAAACCCCAATGGGAGCTAATAATGAAAAGATAGCCATTCCAATCAAATAGATCCGATTCCATTGAAAAAAAGTAAGTTTTCTAAAGATCAGTTTGTAGAGTACAAAACTGACAATCAATGAAACATTGACAATCAATAAGTAAATCATAATCAAAAAGTTTATAAAAGGTATTGGTTGTTATTTATTACGTTCAATAATAGACAAGATGTCATCGAGTTCGTTGACGTCCAACTTATTCTCTTCCAAGAAATAAGAGAGCATACTCTTGGGCGAGTTATCAAAATAATTGGTTAATAATTTACCTGTAATACCTTTCTTATACTCCTCTTTTGAAATCTTCGGTAAATACTGATGGCTTTTCCCAAAAGATTCATGGGCAACAAAACCTTTAGTTTCCAGAATGCGAACAATTGTAGAAACCGTATTGTAGGCAGGTTTTGGTTCAGGAAGTCGATCTATGATCTCCTTCACAAACCCTCGTTCCATCTCCCATAACTCCTGCATAATCTGCTCTTCCGCCTTAGTTAATTCTTTAAAATCTCCCATAATTCCTGAACAATAAAATAAAATGCTATTATAATATAGCTTATACCTAAGGTATAACTAAAAAAATAGTTTTACAACTATTTTTTTAGTTATATAAATTAAACAAGTGATATACAGAATTTTATTTTGAAAACAAATTAGCTCAGCAGTTATTTACTCGTCAAAATTCTTTCCGCGTGAAGCCTTCAGCTGGGACTGTTGTTTCTTTCGATCGAGCCTTTTCAAGACACTTGAATAGGGGATTTTCGTTTTCTTTCGTGGTTTTGCAGGCACGAGTGCTTCCTGCAATATACGCGTAAAGCGATTGATTGCGATTTCTTTATTACGAATCTGTGACCGATCGATATCGCACTCCAATTGCAGTATTCCCTCTTTATTTATACGGTTTGTAAGCACGGTTGAAATCACCGCTTTTTCTTCAGCAGAAACAGCTGCAGAATGTTCAACATTCCATTGCAGCAATACTTTGGATGAGACCTTATTCACATGCTGACCTCCTGCCCCTCCCGATCTGGAAAACTTAAAGGTAAGTTCTCCTATTACTTCTTCTAAATTCATTTATTTTTAAATACTTCTTCTAATTTTTCCATCTTTTTTAATAGAAAGCTCAATTTTTCCACTTGATCTCGCTGTACTTCGATGAGTTCCTGCTCTTTGCGAATAATAAGATGATCTATCTTTTCGTGCAGCTCTCTGATTTCGAGCTCAGCCTTTAAATTGACCATATAATCATTTCTTGCGCGTTCACGATCCTTATCTTCCTGCCTGTTTTGACTCATCATAATAACAGGAGCCTGCAACGCCGCCACACAGGACAAAATAAGATTAAGCAAAATAAAGGGATAAGGATCAAAGCCTTTATTATTTAACCAATAAATGTTAGCCAAAATCCAAAGCACCAAAAATAGCATAAAGGAAATAATAAAAGTCCAGCTTCCACCAAACTCAGCCACTTTATCCGCCACCCGATCACCTAGGGTGACAGATTCCTTATTATCTCCCTCCAAACTCGCACTAATCACTTTATTTTCCTTAAAGCTATCGATCACCTGCTGGTCCAATTGACTTAATTGCCCGGATTCGTCCTTCAAAAATTCGGCAATATAAGCTTCTTTAAATTGCATCAATTCGGTTGCAGCGATATATTTGTCCTTACTAAAATTCGGGTATTCCTTCTTTATTAGCTTAAAAATAGGTTGTCGAATTGAAGCACCCAAAATACATTGCTCCGAAGGAAATTGCTGCCCTGAAATAGCACTAGTAAAGTTATCCATATACCGATTAAATGTCTATTTAAATATAGTGCTTTTTAACCAATCAAAAAATTCACAAAACTATGGCAATTGGTTTTTGTTATTTTACGCATAAAAAGTCGAAATTTGCAACACAAAATTTAGAAATAAGCATCTCAAATTATTTCATGTCATCTTGAAATAATTTAAGAGAACAGTTGTTAAGACTAGGAACGTCGCTGATGCGTCATGAATAAGCAGAGTTTGTATGCGATAGCCATCACAGGTCTTGGACAACAACAATCAGAATACTAACACTAGGTTCCCGGGAGCCTTTAAACAAATAAAAATAAACAGAGAGTATAACGGGATACTTTTAAAACACTCAGACATAATTACGCAGATGAAAATAGGAATTGTTTGTTATCCCACCTTTGGTGGAAGTGGTGTAGTTGCAACCGAACTAGGAAAGGCTTTGGCCGCTAATGGACATGAGATCCATTTTATCACCTATCGACAACCTGCACGTCTGGATTTCTTCTCTGAAAACCTTTACTACCATGAAGTAGCCGTTTCTCAATACCCCCTTTTTGACTTTCTACCTTATGAATCTGCATTAGCCAGCAAACTGGTTGATGTCGTTCGTTTCGAAAAGCTGGATTTGATCCATGTTCACTATGCAATTCCACATGCATCAGCGGCATTTATGGCGAAACAGATCTTACTCACGACCTATGGTATCAATATACCCGTAGTGACAACCTTGCACGGTACAGATATTACACTGGTCGGTAAAGACAAGAGTTTTAGTCCTGTGGTTACCTTTTCTATCAATCAATCTGATGGCGTAACCGCTGTATCACAGAACCTGAAAGATCAAACGCTTCAATATTTTGATATTACGCGAGACATCAAAGTGATTCCAAATTTTATTGATCTGGACAGATTCAGCAATAAAGATCGTTCCCATTTCAAGAAAGCCATTGCACCCGGCAATGAACGCATATTGGTCCATACTTCCAACTTTAGAAAGGTAAAAAATACGGAGGATGTCATTCGTATCTTTAAAAAAGTACACGATGTCATCCCTTCCAAATTATTAATGGTAGGTGATGGTCCTGAGCGTCGAAATGCGGAAGAACTCTCAAGAGAGCTTGATGTATGTAAAGACGTGCGTTTCTTGGGAAAACAAGATGCAGTTGAAGAAATATTATCAGTATCGGATCTGTTCCTCATGCCTTCCAGTTCAGAAAGCTTCGGTCTTGCTGCTTTAGAAGCTATGGCTTGCCAAGTTCCTGTCATCTCCTCAAACACCGGAGGTTTACCTGAACTGAATGAAAATGGTATCACTGGATTTCTCAGTGCAGTAGGCGATGTGGATGATATGGCGAAGAACGCAATTTATATATTGGAAGATGGGGAGCGTTTAGAGAAGTTTAAAGAAGCGGCATTAAATCATGCAAAAAAATTCCAATTGTCCAATATCATGCCCTTATATGAACAATATTACCAAGAAGTCATTATTCAAACAATAAAAGCGCAATAAATATCACTTTAAGGCTTAAGGGATAAAAAAAATATTTTATCTTTGACCTTTGGAAAATTTCCAAAAAAACAATTATGAAATACAAACGTATCTTATTAAAACTTAGCGGTGAATCCTTAATGGGTGACCAAAGCTACGGTATCGATATTAACCGTGTATCACAATACGCTAATGATATCAAAGAAATTCACGATCAAGGTTTAGAAATTGCAATTGTTATCGGTGGCGGTAATATTTACCGTGGTCTAAGCGCTGAAAAATCAGGCATGGACCGTGTTCAAGCAGACTATATGGGCATGCTTGCTACAGTCATTAACAGCATGGCACTTCAAGATGCTCTTGAGAAAGTTGGGAAAAAGACACGTTTGCTTACTGCGATCAAAATGGAGCAAATCTGCGAACCATTTATTCGTAGAAGAGCCGTACGCCACCTTGAAAAAGGACGTATTGTTATTTTCGGAGCTGGTACAGGAAACCCATATTTCACAACGGATACAGCAGCATCATTACGTGCGATTGAAATCAATGCCGATGCTGTATTAAAAGGAACGCGTGTGGACGGTATTTACACTGCAGATCCTGAAAAAGACCCTAGCGCAACAAAATTCGAAGAAATCTCATTCACAGAGGTTTATGAAAAAGGGTTAAACGTAATGGATATGACAGCCTTTACCCTTTGTCAAGAAAACAAATTACCGATCATCGTATTTGACATGAACAAACCTGGCAATTTATTAAAACTTGCTAATGGTGAACATGTAGGAACCGTGGTTAAATAATTTAAATCTGTAAAAAACGTAATCTTATATGAACGAACTAATTTCAATTGAATTGGACGATTGTAAAGACAAGATGTCCAAAGCAGTTGCTCACACCGAATCAGAATTAACAAAAATTCGTGCCGGTAAAGCTTCTCCATCGATGTTAGATGGTATATCAGTAGACTATTATGGTAGTGCCACTCCACTTTCACAAGTAGCAAACGTTAATACAACTGATGCACGGACTATTGTTATCCAACCTTGGGAAAAATCGCTCATCAACGCAATTGAAAAGGCTATCACAGATGCCAACCTTGGAATCAATCCACAGAATGACGGTATCGTTATTCGCTTGAATGTTCCTCCTTTGACAGAAGAAAGAAGACGTGACCTGGTCAAGAAAGTAAAAGAGGAAACGGAAAGAGGTCGTATAGGTATTCGTAATATCCGTAAGGATACCAACGAATCTATTAAAAAATTAAAGAATGATGGCGCTTCAGAAGATGAGATAAAAACTGCTGAAGGTGAAGTTCAAAAATTAACTGATGCATTCATTGTAAAAGTTGACCAATTGGCTGAACTGAAAGAAAAAGATATCATGACTGTTTAAGTATCTCTACTTGAATGGAAAAAAGGTCTGAAAATTTTCAGACCTTTTTTTTGGAAGTATTTTTTTTATTAGACAGAAAGAACCTTCAATTTGCTCCCATACTATTGCTGCATGCGAAATCATGCCAATTTCGCAAGTATAAATTGACTCTTGCCGACTTACTCTCCCTGCCTTTACAAAGATTTTATGTTTTAAAACGCATAATAGTCTTCAAAATATTCCTTGTTGTACCATTGATTTTTGAACAAATAATTGTACATTGTACACTAACAAGTAATCAATTATATGATGAACAATTCTCGCCGTCAATTTTTAAAGCAAGCTGGAATAGGTCTTTCGGCAGCTTATCTGATGCCCAACTTTATATCTTGTCAAAATAAAGCCGGTGCAATCAGCGACAATCCATTACAGAATATAGGCGTACAGCTTTATTCTATTCGCGATTTAATGGATAAAGACCCGAAAGGATCTTTGGAACAGATTGCCAAAATTGGGTATAAACACGTTGAGCTTTATGGAATAGATTCCAAAGCCAAACAGTTCTGGAAATTGTCCTACAAAGAGTTAAAGAAAATCTTGGATGATAACGGCCTTAAAACACATTCAGGTCATTACGATATGTCCAAATACTTAAGTAAAGCCCATACAGACAAAGAGGATCTAGCAGTTTATTTTGATGCAGCGAAAGAGCTTGGTCAAGAATACGTAATTGCACCTGTAACACCGATGTTTGATCTAAATGCCTTGAAAAAGGATGATTATCTCTATGCGGCAGAGCAACTGAATAAAGCTGGTGAACAGGCTAAAAAATTAGGGTTAAAAATAGCTTACCATAACCATTTCTGGGAATTTAGAGATCTAGGTAACAATACTAGCGGCGAAGAGGTCATGCTCGCATTTACAGAGCCCGATCTGGTTGATTTTGAACTAGATCTTTTCTGGGCGGAGAAAGCGGGTAAAAATCCGATAGCCTTGTTTGAAAAATTCCCTAACCGTTTTAAACTTTGGCATGTCAAAGATATGGATAAAACAAAATCCAATCCTATTGAATGGCCTAAAGAGGGGAAATTGCCTATTGAGCAGATCTTCAATGATATCAAGTATACGGAAGTTGGAACCGGAAGCATCAATTTCCCCGAAATCGTCAAAGAAAGGAATAAAGCAGGACTCAAATATGCTTTTGTTGAGCAGGATAATATCTATATGCCCAATAAGATGGAAAGTCTTAAAAAGAGTTATGATTATGTCCAGGCAAATCTTACAAAATAAAAAAGGGAGCAATGCTCCCTTTTTTATTTTGTAAGATTGTTGATCTAGAATTCAGTGTCTTCCACTTCTACCGCGGTCTCAATTACTTTTCTAGCCAATTCTTCCTTAAATTCGATAATACGCTTACTGATCGTTTCATCGCTAGTACCAAGTATCTGAGCGGCTAGTATGCCTGCATTCTTAGCAGCATTCAAAGCTACTGTTGCTACAGGGATACCATTAGGCATCTGAAGAATAGAAAGTACGGAGTCCCATCCGTCAATTGAATTCGACGATTTTACAGGTACACCGATCACAGGTAAGTGTGTAATCGAAGCCACCATTCCTGGTAAATGTGCCGCACCACCAGCACCAGCAATAATAACTTTCAAACCACGGAATGCCGCATTTTTGGCATAGTCAAACATACGTTGAGGTGTACGATGTGCTGACACGATCGTTACTTCAAATTCTACACCCAGGACTTTGAGCACATCAATAGCATCCTGCATAACAGGAAGGTCCGATTTACTTCCCATGATAATACCTACCTGGGCCTTATTATTGACTGACATAGTATTTTTAAGCTTTAACTTTTAATATTTCTTGTACTTTCCTTGCATTGGAGATCGCTTTCTCCCGGTCATCATTGATGATACAGACATGACCCATCTTGCGGAATGGTTTTGTATATTTCTTTCCATACAAATGGATATACACACCTTCCATTGCTAGTACCTCTTCTACACCTTCATATTTAGCCAGGCCTTCATATCCCACTTCCCCCAGAAGATTGATCATGACAGCATTTGTTCTGCATCGGGTATCTCCCAAAGGAAGATTAAATATCGCCCTTAAATGCTGCGCAAATTGCGACACATAATTACCTTCTATCGTCTGGTGACCACTGTTATGTGGGCGTGGAGCCAATTCATTGACCAAGATATCGCCATTTTTTGTTAGGAACATTTCCACAGCCAATATACCTACGATTTGTAAGTCATCAGCAATTTTCTTTGCAATGGCCTCTGCACGCTGCTGAATTTCCGCACCATACAAAGATGGTGCAATTAAAAATTCAACTAAGTTCGCCTGAGGATTGAACTCCATCTCTACCATTGGAAATGTAGACACCTCACCTTTATCATTCCGGGCGACAATGACAGCAATTTCTTTTTCAAAATCTACCCATTCTTCAATTAAGCTAGCTTCCTCGAAAGCATCTTGGATATCCTGTTGCGTTACAATCTTCTTGACACCTTTTCCATCATATCCGTCCTTGCGCAACTTCTGTATATATGGTAAGTTTAATGAGGCATTGATCAAATTATCCTTATTGGATATCAATTGAAATGTCGAAGTTGGTATATCATTTTGTTTAAAAAACTGCTTTTGTAAACCTTTGTCTTGAATCAAACGAATGATACGTGATTGTGGGTATACGATTACACCCTCTCCCTCTAGCTTCTCCAAAGCATCCACATTTACCTTCTCAATCTCGATCGTAATTATGTCCAAGTCCTTGCCGAAATTATAGACCGTTTCAAAATCGCCCAATGAACCACATTCAAATCTATTGCACAACTTGCGACAAGGAGCATTCTTATCCGGGTCCAATACATGAACATTTACATTGTAATTAATAGCTTCCTGGATTAGCATTCTTCCTAGTTGTCCACCGCCAAGAATCCCTAATTGCAGTTCACCATAAAAATCTTTTGCCATAATTGATTTAAAATCTTATAAAATTTATTTTTTAAGCTTTTCCCTTGAACAATTGTTCACCAAGCAAGCTTTCTTTGTCTATCTTTTTTTGCAATTCAATAAAAGCACCAATCAGCGCCTCGGGGCGTGGTGGACATCCTTGAACATACACATCCACAGGAATAATTTTATCTACACCTTTGACAACATGGTAGCCGTGTTGCCAATATGGACCACCGCAATTGGAGCAGGATCCCATTGAAATAACATATTTGGGATCGGGCATCTGTTCATATAATTTCTTGATGCGATCAGCCATTTTAAAGGTAACCGTTCCCGCAATAATGATCACATCGGATTGTCTTGGGGAAGGTCTTGGAAATACACCCATCCGATCCAAATCGTAAGTCGAAGCCATCGCTCCCATCATTTCGATAGCACAGCAAGCAATACCAAAACTCATCGGCCACATCGAAGATAACCTTGCCCAGTTCAGTAAATCATCCAACTTAGCGACAACAACACCGTTATTCTGCAATTGACTATCTAAACTCATCCTTAATCAGGTTTTTTAAATCTAGGTTTAAAAGCTGGCTTTGGTATAGCAACAACTTCTTCCGCTGGGTTTTCCACCACTTCGGCATCTACTGTGACCGTATCATAGTTGCGCACTTGATAAGTCCTGTTATTCAACGCTGCATAAGCATGATCGGGAATATTTACAGGAACTCTGGGCAATGATACATTTGGCTTTATCCACTCCAGATCACCCTTCTTCCACACAAAAACCAATCCCAGAATTAAAATACCAATGAACATAGCCATTTCAATCATCGTAAACCAACCCCATCTTCCGTCTGCAGCTATATATTCCGACTGTCCAAATACAGTAGCCCATGGAAAAATAAAAATAAGCTCCACATCAAAAAGTAAAAATACCAGGGCGATAACATAAAACCGCGGATTAAACTGAACCCAGGAAGAACCAATAGGATCTTCTCCACATTCATAAGTACCAGATTTAATGGGATTATTCTTTTTCGGAGAGATTAAACGTGCTAGAAAAATGGTCGCACAGACTAACAGCGCCCCTATCAGAAGAATGATAAGGATTTTGCCGTATTCCGATAATTGCGCGGGGTCATCCATAATGAGTACAAATTTAACAAATATTTCGTTCACTACAGTGAGGAACTTGAAATTACGAATTATTTATTAAAAAAAAGGGCATTGTATGAAACAATGCCCCGCTATAATAACTATTCTCTAAAATTACATTTTTCCAGGCATTTTAGGCATATTACGCATCAATTTAGCCGCCATCGCTGGATTGGACATTTGCTTCATGACTTTACGCATATCACCAAATTGCTTCAACAATTTATTAACTTCATTAAGATCCGTTCCCGAACCTTTCGCAATACGTAAACGACGTTTTTGATCGATAACATCTGGATTTTCGCGTTCGAAAGGAGTCATGGAGTCGATGATTGCTTCAATAGGTTTGAAGGCATTATCATCCACCTCAATATCTTTCATTGCCTTACCGACGCCAGGGATCATTCCCATAAGGTCCTTCATATTACCCATTTTCTTGATCTGTTGAATCTGGGATTTAAAATCGTTAAAATCGAATTTGTTCTTGCGGATTTTCTTTTGAAGTTCAGCGGCTTGCTTCTCGTCAAACTGTTGCTGTGCACGTTCTACCAACGATACAACGTCACCCATACCCAAAATACGAGAAGCCATACGATCAGGATGGAATACATCTAATGCATCCATCTTCTCACCCGTACCGATAAACTTAATAGGTTTATTAACAACAGATTTGATTGACAATGCAGCACCACCACGTGTATCACCATCCAACTTAGTCAACACCACACCTGTAAAATCAAGACGATCATTGAAAGTTTTTGCGGTATTAACAGCATCTTGACCAGTCATTGAATCCACAACAAATAAAATTTCGTCGGGCTGAGTGGCATCCTTCACTGCGGTAATCTCCACCATTAAAGGCTCATCTATCGCTAAACGACCAGCGGTATCGATGATAACTATATTGTTGCCATTACGTTTTGCCTCTTCCACACCAGCTTTAGCAATAGCAATAGGATCAGTAGATTCACGATTCACATAAACAGGTACGCCTACTTGCTCAGCAAGCACTTCCAATTGATCAATCGCAGCAGGACGGTAAACATCGCCTGCAACCAATAACGGCTTCTTATTCTTTTTATCTTTTAAATATAATGCTAGCTTACCGGAGAAAGTTGTTTTACCGGCACCGTTCAAACCCGCGATTAAAATGACCGTTGGATTTTTTCCTGTTTCAAGCTCTGTAACAGATCCGCCCATTAACGCTGTCAACTCATCGTTCATGATCTTCGTCAACAATTGGCCCGGAGAAATACTTGTCAATACATTTTCCCCTAAAGCTTTTTGTTTAACATCATCGGTAAAAGTCTTGGCAGTTTTATAATTCACATCGGCATCCAATAACGCTTTGCGAATTTCTTTCATCGTTTCTGCAACGTTGATCTCGGTAATACTACCCTGTCCTTTTAATACTTTAAAGGCCCTATCTAACTTATCTTGAAGATTTGAAAACATAAAATCTGAATCTTATTCTATATAAACAGCAAAGTTAAAAAAATTGTCTATAGTAACCTCATTAACACGCCATAAAAAATGCGACTATGAAAAATAATCGCATTTTTGCAGGATAACGTTACAATACCTACAATTAATCACTCCTGCGGCCACCAAATAAAATGGACGCATAATATAAAAGCGTAACCAAAGCACTCAGCGCTGCGACTACATAGGTCATTGCTGCCCATTTCAAGGCATCTTTCGCGCCCTCATGCTCCTGTCCATTATAGGTTACACCTGCATGGTTCAACCACTCCAAGGCACGGTTTGAAGCATCGAACTCCACTGGCAGGGTGATAAAAGAAAATAGGGTCGTAATGGCCAGCGCTCCAACGCCAACAGCTAAAAGCCATGGATTACCACCTTTAGAAAAAGCGAATAACATCACACCTAACATCAATACCCATGAGGTCATTTTAGAGGCGGCATTCACCATGGGTACCATTGCCGAACGAAATCCTAACCATTTGTAGGCTTTCGCATGCTGCACAGCATGACCACATTCGTGCGCCGCGACCGCTGCCGCTGCGATACTCCGTCCGCTGTAAACCTCAGGACTTAAATTAACGGTTTTATCGGATGGATTATAATGATCTCCCAAGCGATCGGGAATAGACACGACCTTTACGTCATATATACCGTTATCATTTAACATTTTTTGTGCTATCTCAGCTCCTGACAGACCATTTGTCAAAGGCATCTCGGAGTATTTCTTAAATTTGTTTTTAAATCTTGTCTGGACAATTAGGCTCACCACCATTATTCCAATAAATAAAATCAAGTACATAGCTGTTCAATCGTTTTATAGTTATAATATGACTATCAAACCTCATTCCAATCATCGAAAAAAGGGGTATGCATGAATTTCTAATATAAAAAAAGTCTTTGACCTGACAAAAAGAGCAGATTCTTGTGATCTTCACCTGACATAATTACCTCATTAATTAAGAAAATATCCGCTCATATCTTCACTGCAGCAAAAAGTTTCGACCTTTTAGTATACAAGCAGAGGCATCTCTATTTGGTCTCTTAGAAGCTGGAGTACCATTAACTCCGTCGGAAAGATAGCGCTAGTCAAACAATTCCCGAAAGCACGGCCCACCTTCAAGACGGTCCGCATTGCTTAATCATAAAATAGCGGGCTAAAAAAAGAGCAGCTGTTTATAGTGCTAGATATGGGTCTTTAATAAAGAAGGGCGTTTTGTTAACGCCCTTCTTTATTATAAATACCCCATTTGCAGGGTAAGATCGGTGCCTTCTATCATCTTGCGTAAATTGCTCAATGCATAACGCATCCTCCCTAGTGCCGTATTGATACTAACTTCAGTGATTTCTGCAATATCCTTAAAACTCATATCGCAGAAGTGGCGCATAATGAGCACTTCTTTCTGATCATCTGGAAGCTTTTGAATCATTTTCTTGAGATCAACATCAACCTGTTGCTTAAGCATCTTCGACTCAGCACTTTCATCACTAAATTCGAGCACCTCAAAAATATCAAACCCGTCAGCATTCACAATATTGGGAGCTCTTTTTGCCTTTCTAAAAAAGTCTACAATCATATTGTGCGCTATACGAATAGCCCAAGGCAGAAATTTGCCCTCTTCATTATATTTACCCGATTTTAATGTGTTGATGATTTTAATGAAAGTCTCCTGAAAAATATCTTCAGCAAGATATTCATCTTTTACTTTCATATATATGGAAGTATATATTTTCGATTTATATCGATTCAACAATGCCTCTAGACCAGACTCTTGGCCACCGACATACATTTGGATCAACTCTTGATCGCTTTTACTTTTTAAAAGTCTCATACGTCACTTACTTTTTTAGCAGTTCGCAAAATAAATTATCAGTTCTGTGTTAAAATGTAAATGTTTGTCGTATAAACTATCCTTTCTTATTGTAAAACAATTAATTAATCTCAAACCAAATTACCGCAAAATAAATGAGTAATCAAATTATTACAATTTATTTTAAGACTTTTTAACATTTAAAAAGCAGTTATCACTTTCAGCTGTAAAAACAAGGGGGCTTACTGCCTATTACAGATGCTCGATGGAAGAGTTACATATCCTCACCCCAATTGAGAGGCATCAACTTAAAAGGTAAATATTTCATACGTATTTTATAGGGAACTAATAGGGACTTGATAGGGACCTCATTCGGATGAAACCGTATAAAAAAACTATAAAGTATGTATGAGAGCAGTGTAGAATTCGTGTTATAATTGAAGCTGACATGGATTTATAGCACAGATTTACCATGGAAATGCGCTATAAAAGCAGAAAAAAAGCGCTATAAATAGTTGCTGAAAGAGAACGGTCACTGCTTGGCTAGTATGGATCCAATGATCGGGCTTCGGGAGTCTGCCTGGTGATTAAAGCTAGCCTTAGGATTCTCACAAAAATGCCCCCAGAAAGCATTTCACTTTTTGGGGGCATGGTACCTAAATAGGTGGTGAGTTTACTATATTTTAGTATAGTTATGACAATATTTTATTTATACAATGGGAACTCAGCCATCATTTCTCTTACTTTACCATGGATCAAATCCAATTGAGCATCATTAGACGCATTTTTCAATGCCTCATCTATCAATTCGCCAATTTGTACAATTTCGTTTTCTTTAATACCGCGAGTCGTAATTGCAGCAGTACCAAAACGCACACCTGAAGTTACGAAAGGAGAACGTGTATCGAAAGGAACCATGTTTTTATTGGTTGTGATACCTGCTTTACCCAATACAGCTTCGGCTTCTTTACCAGAAATATCTTTGTTGCGTAGATCCACTAACATCAAATGGTTGTCTGTTCCGCCAGAGATGATCTTGTAATCTCTTTCTACAAAGAATTGCGCCAATGCAGCCGCATTTTTCTTTACTTGAACGATGTAATCCATATAATCATCTGACAAAGCCTCACCGTAAGCGATCGCTTTCGCAGCAATTGTGTGCTCTAAAGGACCTCCTTGTGTACCTGGGAAGACCGCTAAATCCAGCAATTGAGTTATTGTACGGATTTCACCTTTAGGTGTTTTAATACCCCATGGATTTTCAAAATCTTTACCGACCATAATCATACCGCCACGTGGACCACGAAGAGTTTTGTGTGTAGTTGTAGTAACGATATGGCAATGCGGAAGTGGATCATTTAATAAACCACGAGCGATTAAACCAGCAGGGTGAGAAATATCAGCCATCACGATAGCACCGATTTCGTCTGCAACTTTGCGGATGCGCGCATAATCCCAATCACGAGAATAAGCAGAAGCCCCACAGATGATCATCTTTGGTTTTTCGCGAAGTGCTGTTTCTTCCAATTGCTCATAGTCAATTAGACCAGTTTCTTCTTTTACACCATAAAATAATGGTTGATAGATCTTACCAGATAAGTTAGCTGGTGAACCGTGCGTCAAGTGACCACCGTGAGATAAATCAAGACCTAAAATTTTGTCACCAGGTTTGATTGTCGCCAAAAATACAGCCGCGTTTGCCTGTGCACCAGAGTGAGGTTGGACATTTACCCATGCTGCGCCAAATAATTGTTTTGCACGGTCAATTGCGATGGTTTCAATCTCATCAACAACTTCACAACCTCCATAGTAACGTTTTCCTGGGAGGCCTTCTGCATATTTATTTGTCAACACTGAACCAGCAGCTTCCATCACTTGTTTCGAAACAAAGTTTTCTGAAGCAATTAATTCAATACCCTCTTCTTGGCGTTTAAGCTCATCAGCTATTAAATTAAAAATGGCTTGATCTCTTTCCATTGTTTTTAAATGTTGTAAAGTAAATTTTGTAGTTTATTTTAATGCCTCAAAGATAGCATATTCCATAAAGAATATCGACAAAAAGCCATATTTTATTAAATGTTCTTAGAAAAAGAGCCTTATTTATGCGAATTAACTAATTATGCAAATTAGGTTTTACAATGATATGCGAGCAAATAAGCACGCTAATAATTGAATGTTTCGAAAATGTCAAAAAATTCATGTCAGTCAATTTGCCATTAAAAATATGTATTTTTGTGTTGGATTGGCTAAAACATTATTACGATGAGTACAGAACATATAGCAGTTGCTCCTGTTTCTTTAACAGAAGGAGCAATCAAGGAACTTAATAAATTAAAGGATCAACAAGAAATCTCTGATGATTTTGGCTTACGCGTCGGTGTTGAAGGCGGTGGTTGTTCCGGTATGAGTTATATCTTGGGCTTTGACCAAAAAAAAGAGGGCGATAACGAATACGAAATCCAAGGAATTCGCATCTTTATGAACAAAGCGCATGGCCTATATCTTGCCGGCATGGAAATCGACTTTAAGTCAGGACTCGACGCAAGAGGATTCACATTCAACAATCCCAATGCGACAAGCACCTGCGGATGCGGAAGCAGTTTTTCAGCATAATTGAATTTCACAAAAATATGAAATAACAAAGGGACTGCCATAGGCAGTCCCTTTGTCTTGGTAGCTGGTCCATATGATTTTGGCAATTTGGCCTAGGGAAGATTTCAAAAAATTAGACCTCGATTTAATGATACTAGGACAACAAAGCCCTCTTTCATTTTCCATCATAAATCACTAAATTAGCGACCTTTAGAAAAGAAGCATACAACAGTCTGATGTACAAAGAATATAAGCAGTTAAATTTACCCGAGATAGGTAAAGAGATTTTGACCCGTTGGGAACAGGAAAAAATATTCGAAAAAAGTATCAATAATCGTCCTGAAAGCAAGACCTATACATTTTTTGAGGGCCCGCCTTCTGCAAATGGAATGCCTGGGATCCACCACGTGATGGCTCGTACGATTAAGGATATTTTCTGTCGTTATAAGACTTTGAAAGGCTACCAAGTAAAACGAAAAGGTGGTTGGGATACCCATGGCCTACCGATTGAACTTGCTGTCGAAAAAGCGCTTGGAATTACAAAAGAGGATATCGGCAAAAAGATTAGTGTAGAACAATATAATGATGCTTGCCGTAAGGAGGTGATGAAATATACCGACGTCTGGAATGACCTGACCACAAAAATGGGCTATTGGGTTGACCTCGAACATCCTTACATTACATATAAAAATGAATACATCGAAACCTTATGGTATTTATTGAAAGAGCTTTATAAAAAAGGTCTTTTGTACAAAGGTTACACGATACAGCCTTATTCTCCTGCCGCAGGTACGGGTTTGAGTTCGCACGAACTTAACCAGCCCGGTACTTATAAGGATGTTAAGGATACAACCATCGTTGCAGAATTTAGACTCATCAAGAATCAGCTTCATCCAGCTATGGAGAAATTAGTTGACGATGAGGCGGAGGATGTTGCTTTTATTGCATGGACAACCACACCATGGACTTTACCGTCCAATACAGCTTTGGTTGTTGGCAAGAAAATAAACTATGTTAAGATCAGAACTTTCAATAAATATACAGGTGCTCCGGTATCTGTCGTATTGGCGAAAGATTTGATCAGCAAACATTTTAAAGCAGAAGGAGAAAATGCATCCTTCCAAGACTATAAATTGGGGGACAAAGTAATCCCGTGGGAACTTGCTGCAGAATTTGTGGGCGAAGAGCTTGTTGGGTTGCGCTATGAACAATTGTTGCCATATATCACCAACGAGGACTTACAGGAAAATGCTTTCCGCGTTATTCCAGGTGATTTTGTTACGACCGAAGATGGTACTGGTATAGTCCACGCTGCCCCTACTTATGGTGCGGATGACTTTCGTGTAGCAAAAGAACATGGCGTACCGGGCATCTTGGTAAAAGATGAAAATGGAAAAGAGGTACCTACTGTTGACCGTACGGGACGTTTTGTAAGTGAAATTACAGATTTTGCCGGAAGATTTGTCAAAGAGGAATATTACAGTGCGGAGGAACGTTCAAAAGAAGATTTCAAACCTACGGATGTTTTGATCTCTATCAAATTAAAAGAGGACAATAAAGCCTTCGATGTTAAAAAATATGAGCATACCTATCCACACTGTTGGCGTACAGACAAACCTGTTCTATACTATCCATTAGATAGCTGGTTTATCCGCACAACAGCAGTGAAGGAAGATTTGGTTGCATTAAATAAGACCATAAACTGGAAACCTGAAGCAACAGGTACCGGTCGTTTTGGAAACTGGCTGGAAAACTTGGTAGACTGGAACCTTTCGCGTTCACGTTACTGGGGAACTCCACTTCCTATCTGGCGATCAGAAGACGAAAATGAGGAGGTTTGTATCGGTTCATTGCCCGAATTAAAATCTCTATTGGAGGCCTCTTTGATCTCAAACGTTTTATCTGAGAACGAAAAAGCGAAGAATAAAGCTTATTTGGACAAGTTCGACACAGAACAATTGGATCTACATCGCCCATATGTGGATGATATCGTCCTTGTTTCTGACGCGGGCCAAAAGCTATTCCGCGAACCGGACCTAATCGATGTATGGTTTGATTCTGGGGCAATGCCGTATGCACAGTGGGGATTGGATCATGAGAAATTAGCCAAAGGTGAAGCTTTTCCATTTAAAGCTGGATTCGATCATGCATATCCTGCAGACTTCATTGCTGAAGGAGTTGACCAAACACGCGGTTGGTTCTTTACATTGCATGCGATTTCTACGATGATGTACAAATCAGTTTCCTTCAAAAATGTCGTTTCCAATGGCTTAGTATTGGATAAAAATGGGAATAAGATGTCCAAACGTCTTGGTAATGGTGTTGATCCATTTTCGACAATCGATCAATACAGTGCTGATGCAACACGCTGGTACATGATCAGCAATGCTGCGCCGTGGGACAACCTTAAATTCAATATGGAGGGATTGGATGAAGTTCGTCGTAAATTCTTCGGCACTTTATACAACACATACGCATTTTTTGCACTTTATGCCAATATCGATAAATTCTCGTATGCAGAAGCCGATATAGCTTTGGAAAAACGTCCTGAAATTGACCGTTGGATTATTTCCTTATTAAATTCGTTGACCAAGGAAGTAGACGAATACTTGGCAGATTACGAGCCTACAAAAGCGGCACGTGCTATTCAAAACTTCGTTGATGAGCATCTCAGCAACTGGTATGTTCGTCTATGCCGTCGCCGCTTCTGGAAAGGAGAGTATACAGAAGATAAGATTTCGGCCTATCAAACATTATATACATGTCTTGATACAATTGCGAAATTGATGTCGCCAATATCACCATTCTTCTCGGACAGACTATTTCTGGATTTGAATGCAGCAACCAACAAGGAACAAGTTGAATCCGTTCACTTGGCAAATTTCCCTGTGTACAACGAAAACTTAGTTGATAAAGATCTGGAAGAACGCATGGCCTTAGCGCAGGATATTTCATCTTTAACACTTTCCTTGCGTAAGAAAACATCCATCAATGTGCGCCAACCATTAAACAAAATTTTGGTTCCAGTACTTGATAGTGCGTTCCAAGAAAAGGTAGAAAAAGTAAAAGATCTGATACTTTCTGAGACCAATATCAAAGACATTGAGTTCATAACGGACACGACTGGTATCATTAAGAAAAAAATAAAACCAAATTTTAAAGCTCTTGGCGCGAAAGTTGGTAAGGATATGAAGTTAGTTTCTTCGTCTATCCAATCACTGACTATAGATCAAATAAGCATATTGGAATCAACAGGCGAATTGGCCCTAGCAGGTACGCCATATACGATTCTATTGAGCGATGTAGAAATTATAGCAGAAGACGTTGAAGGATGGCAGGTAGCGAATTTAGGTAAATTAACCGTAGCATTAGATGTACATATCACCGAAGAATTAAAAAAAGAAGGCCTATCAAGAGAATTGATTAACCGTCTACAAAATCTACGGAAAGATAAAGGACTAGAAGTGACCGATAGAATTAACGTAAAGTTAACAGCTGCTTCAGAAGTCGTCCATGCTGCCAACGAAAATTTATCGTATATTTGCACCGAAATTCTGGCCGATTCGTTGGTATTTGAAGATTCACTAACTGAAGGAGAGACCATCGAGATCGATGGCAAAGAACTTAAGGCATTAATCCAAAAAAATTAAATTATGGCAAACAACAACGAGAAAACACGCTATAGCGATTCAGAATTACAAGAATTCAAAGATATTATCTTGGACAAGCTTAGAATAGCAAAAGAAGAGCTTTCCTCGTTGACCGCAACGCTTAATAACAGCAATGCGAATGGTACAGACGATACTGCCGGAACGTACAAGACATTGGAAGATGGTTCAGCGACTTTGGAAAAAGAGCAAACAAATCAATTGGCTGCTCGTCAAAAGAAGTTTATCGACAACTTAGAAGCGGCGTTGGTGCGCATCGAGAACAAAACGTATGGTATCTGCAGAGAAACAGGAAAACTGATTCAGAAAGAACGCTTGAAAGCTGTTCCACATACGACTTTGAGCATCGAAGCGAAAAACAAACAATATTAATTTTAGGCATTAAATATATGGTCTTTGCTTAGGCAAAGACCATTTTTATAACACAATGAAGGGTTATACGAAACCGATCGCGCTCATTGTAGCGATTCTTTTAATAGATCAGTTGTCAAAAATATGGGTTAAACTCTCGATGACAATTGGACAAAGCCATCATATCTTGGGCAAATTCTTCCAGATTCACTTTATAGAAAATAATGGAATGGCCTATGGTATGGAATTTGGCGGTGATTATGGAAAGTTATTTTTGACCGTATTTCGTATTCTTGCTGTAGCAGGAATTGGATATGGACTGCACTATATGATCAAAAATAAGTATAACCGTGGTTTTATCATGAATGTTGCATTAATTCTTGCCGGCGCACTGGGAAATATCATTGATTCTGCCTTTTATGGTGTGATCTTTAGTGATAGTACTTGGTATGATAAGGCGACTTTATTTCCAGCTGGCGGAGGCTATTCTTCCTTCCTGCACGGAAAAGTAGTCGATATGCTTTATTTCCCTTTAATCCAAGGCAACTTTCCTTCCTGGGTACCATTTTGGGGCGGTGAAGAGTTTTTATTCTTCCGGCCTGTATTTAACATCGCAGACTCTGCCATCTCTGTCGGTGTCGTACTGATCTTGTTGTTTCAAAAACGGTATTTTAAAACAGAAAAGGAAGAGAAATCCAGCATCCACAGTGAAATCGTTGAAGATTAACGAAATACCATTTAGAAGCCTTGTTAATCCCAAGGCTTTTATTTTTTCCGGATATATAATAACTCGACACAAAAATCTAAACTCTACTATCAACATGAAAAACATTTGCTTACTTCTCACGCTATGCTGTCTGCTTGGAGTCAAAACAACACAAGCACAGCAGATTGAAGTTTCTAACTTGAAGAAACATATCTATTACCTCGCCAACGACAAAATGCAGGGTCGAGGAACGGGCAGCAAGGAGGTATTCAAAGCCGCAAACTATATTGAAAAGGAGTTTAAAAAATATAAACTCGAACCTAAAGGCGAAAAAGGTTACCGCCAATCCTTCAAAGCCAAAGTCTGGAAGGTTAAAGTTGCGGACAGCATTCGCAATGCAGATAATATTATCGGTTTTATTGATAACGGTGCAAACTTAACGGTTGTTATAGGTGCGCATTATGACCACTTGGGAACAGGCCGTCAAGGAAGTTCAAAAGATTCCCTAGGTGTAGGTAAAATCCATAATGGAGCTGACGACAACGCTTCAGGTACCGCTGGCTTATTAGAACTCGCGCGTTACTTTAGCAGCAACAATGAAAAAGAACCCTATAATTTGTTGTTTATCGCTTTTGGTGCAGAAGAACTGGGACTAGTTGGTTCCAAATATTTTACGGAACACCCTACCCTACCCTTGGAAAAAATTACAGCTATGCTCAATATGGATATGATTGGCCGTTACAATCCTAGCAATGGCCTTGCTGTCATCGGCTATGGAACAAGTAGCCAATGGCCTACTATATTCAAAGATGTTCAAGCGCCTATAAAATTTAATCTTAGTAAGGATGGCAATGGTGGATCTGATCAGACTTCATTCTACAAAAAAAATATCCCGGTTTTATTTTTCCATACCGGCGGGCACCCCGATTACCATATGCCTACGGATGATGCAGATAAAATTGATTACAACGCTTTGAAATCTATTCTAGATCTCGAAAAAACAGTGGTTGAAAATATCATGAAACAGTCCAATAAAATGGACTTTATCTGGACCAACTAAAAAAATAAGAAAAAGTTGATTTTTAGCTGAACTGTGATAAAAGCTTTTTATCTATTTAAATGCTACAATGCTGCTAGCATGAACGCGCCTGTAGGCAAACACGAATAAAAATAGACAGCGCATCTGAATCAGGTGATATGAACCCTAGTAAACAGGTGCTTGAATATAATTTAATTATTGTTGATGAAAAAAATTCTAGTGACAGGATCCAATGGATTCCTAGGCCAAAAAGTCGTTGATTTATTTGCTAAAAATGAACAATATGATGTTGTTGCTATTTCAAAGGGACCAAATCGAAACCCAAATCAATTGGATTATACTTTCTTTCAAATAGACCTATCGGACCGGACAAAGTTGGCAGATTTTTTAGCTGCGCAAACTTTTGATGCAATCGTCCATACCGCAGCTATGACAAGTGTAGAGGCCTGTGAGGCAGATCAAGCGTCCTGTCAATTGCTTAATGTCGATCTTGTAGAATATTTGGCATCGTATTGTGCAGCACATCAGACCCAACTGATCCACCTATCTACAGACTTTGTATTTGATGGCAAAAAAAATGCGCCTTATAATGAAACAGATCTACCCAATCCACAAAGTGAATATGGGAAGAGCAAATACGCCTCTGAGCAAGTGCTTGCACAGTCCAACTGTCATTATGCTATTCTTCGCACCATATTAGTTTATGGAATCAATGCCGATCCCAACCGTTCGAATCTCGTATTATGGGCTAAAAGCAAGCTGTCACAAAATGAGCCAATAAAAGTAGTCAATGACCAATGGAGAATGCCTACCTTTGTGGATGATTTGGCTTATGCCTGCCAATTAGCTATTGATCGAAAAGCACAGGGAATATTTCATATTTCGGGCGCGGAGTTAATGTCTATCAATGAGGCCGTTTACAAAATTGCAGACTATTGGCAGTTAGACAAAGGATTGATTTCGGAGATTAGTGCTTCAAGCATCGGTCAGGCGGAGAACAGACCACGTCAGACAGGTTTTGATCTCAGCAAATCGACTACTGAATTGGGTTATATTCCCACATCATTTATCGATTCGTTGGCAATCATAGACAGACAAATCAAAGCATTTGGAAGATAATGACACATAATGATATGATAGAGAAATTTGCTAGAGAGTCATACACAGAGATGAACGAATTGGTACTGCCAAACGATACAAATACCTTTGGGAATTTGATGGGTGGGCGTTTATTATATTGGATGGATATCTGCTCGGCTATTGCAGCGCAGAAGCACTGCAGCAATGTTGTTGTGACTGTATCTGTCGATAACGTATCTTTTAAACGTTCCATTAAGCTTGGAGAAGTCGTCACCATACAAGCTCAAGTGACTCGTGCCTTTAATAGCTCTTTAGAAGTACGTATGGAAATTTTTGCGTCCAATTTGCCCGAGGGTACCCGTGTAAAAACCAACGAAGCTTATTATACCTTTGTTGCCGTTGATGCAGATAACAGCCCTAAAGCTGTACCTGTATTGATTCCAGAAACAGATTCAGAACACAAAGCGTATGAAGATGCATTACAACGAAGAGAACTTCGTCTTATCCTCGCTGGGAAACTGAAACCTGAGAATGCAAAAAAATTGAAAGCATTGGTCAGCCTTTTTAGCCAAAAAAACTAGTGTTTGTCTTCCATTGCTTATTAACAATGGAAAGAAATCAAAAAAGGGAAAACAGATCGTTTTCCCTTTTTTGATTATCTCCTGCCTTTGCAGGATTTATTTATTCGCGGCACTTAATTTATTATTCGTTCCCAAGTGCTAAAATTCGATCAAATTCCTCTGGCTTCAGCGGCATTACCGACAAACGTCCCTGTCTGACCAAGGCAATATCCTGCAGCTGCTCATCCGCCTTAATTGTTTCTAGCGTAACAGATTTCTTTAGTGTCTCTACAGGAGCCAAATCAACAACGACCCAACGCTCATCGTCTGTTGTCGGGTCCTGATAAAATTCCTTGACCACTTTAGCTACACCCACAACTTCTTTCCCTTCATTGCTATGATAGAATAGAACTAAATCCCCTTCTTTCATGGCTTTGATATTATTCCTAGCTTGATAATTGCGTACGCCATCCCAAAATGTACGTCCATCTTTATTAAATTGTTCCCAGCTATATTTAAATGGTTCAGATTTTACTAAGAAGTATTGCATCGTCAAATTCTTGTTAAGCGTTATAAATTATTGTTGTGGCATTAAAACTTCCATTTTATCTGCAAAGTGCGCACAATAATCACGCAAATCGCCAATGACTTTCTCCGCCATTGGATCACCACCTGAAGAACGGATAAAAGAGTCCCCCAATGTTTGGAGCGTCTCATAGAAAAAACGCTTCATCTCGTCATATGGCATATCTTTGGTCCAAAGGTCAATACGCATGGAATTTTTATAATGTGAATCCCATAGGGCTAAAAACATCGCTTTCGCAGGTAATTCCTCCGCATTATTTCCGTCCGTAGACGACCACATGATATTTTCAGGCACATTGTTTTCATCTAACTCTACCTGTAGTTTTATTTCAGCTTTTTTCATTTTAATATTTTTGAGCTATTCGTATTGAGTTATGTATTTCGAAACACTGGTTATACCTGTTTTCGATTCATAACATAACTTGTTTTTTATTATAAATTTGACTTCTTACGCAAAGGTTACCTTAACAATTAAACTAGTCACACACACCACTACCAAGAAAGCTAATTGCAATAACCACATCTTTTTATTTTGTTTCACAAACACCCTAAATAAGATATCTACTACTGTTAATACCAACAACAATAAGACGAATGCTCCCCAAGTAAAGAGTGCCTTTTCATCATTCGGATTTTCCATAACAAACCAGGCGACAAGGCAAGCAGTAGCAATATTTAATGGTGTAAATCGCACAATAAATTAACGTTTTTTAAAATTACGGTTTGTCCCACCCGATTTAGCTCCACCAGATTTACTTTTGCTTTTGGCTTTAGGTTTAAATCCAGAAGCACGTTGCGCTTCACGAACCTCTTTTTGCTTGATAACATATTTTTTCTCATGAAAGGCACCCTGGTAATCGGGATTATCTTTCCGTTTTTGATTGTCGATCTCACGTGCAATATCCTGCTTTTCTTGAAAGGGTGTTTTCTCTATGAAAACATCTTCTGGAATGGGGTAAACAGGTATACTTTGTTTGATCAATTTCTCTATTTTTCGCACATAATATTTCTCAGCCTCATTGCAGAATGTGATGGCATCACCTTCATTGAAAGCACGACCAGTACGTCCAATACGATGTACATAGTCCTCGATCACAATGGGTACCTCAAAGTTGATCACATGACTTACATTAGAAACGTCAAGTCCGCGCGCAGCCACATCCGTTGCAACCAAAATACGGATATTACCTTCCTTGAATGCATTAATTGAGTTGATACGGGTGTTCTGCCCTTTATTAGCGTGAATGACGCGAACTTCATCTTTGCCATATTTACGTTCTAAAAAATGAAATACATTGTCGGCAACTTGTTTTGTCTTACAGAAAACAATCAATCGGCTAAAAGCTTCATCGTCTTTTAGAAGATGCTGAAGTAAATTCAATTTTGTCTTTTGGTTTGGCACAAAATATAGCCCTTGTCTAACAGTTTTGGCTGGCGTGGCTTGTTCGGACACCTCAATAACAGTCGGAAATGCTAAAAAATCACCTGAGATTTTGCGAACGAGCTCACTCATTGTTGCCGAGAACAATAGGTTTTGACGCTTACGCGGCACGATTTCCAATACCCTATGGATCTTACTAATAAAACCCATGTCCATCATCTTATCCGCTTCATCTAAGACCAAAAACTGCAGTGATTTGACGACAATATGTCCTTCAAGGTATAAATCCAGAAATCGCCCTGGTGTTGCCACGATAATATCCACACCTTTCTCGAGCGTTTCGATTTGAGTCTTTGGTCCCAGTCCTCCATAAAGCACGACCGAGCGCAAATCAAGATAGGTAGAAAACAATTTTATATTCTCTTCGATCTGCATAGCCAATTCTCTCGTTGGCGTCAGAATCAAAGCACGCGGATCATTTCCTTGGGCATACTTTAGCTTCATCAGCATAGGCAGTACGAATGCAGCTGTTTTTCCAGTTCCAGTCTGAGCGATTCCCATCACATCCTGCCCAGCCAATATCGGGGTAATTGCCTTTTCTTGGATCTCAGTCGGTTGTTCGTATCCCGCCTCCGCTATTGCATTTAAGATCTGTTTATTGAATTTAAAATTTTCAAATGATTGCTGCATGCTACAAAGATAAGGAAAAGAGTCCATTTGACTTTCCTTGACAACTAATACCACACACATTTACTTTTAATTGACATAAAAATTGGTAAAATGCACATTATGAAGTCTAATATTTTGGTTTTTAAGAGAATTAAAGCATTTTTGTATTGTATAAAACAAACTTTTTATCAGGTTGATATGAAAAAAATATGGATGTGTTTGTTGTTAATCACAACAAGCTTTACTGCATTTGCCGATGAGGGAATGTGGTTCTTAATGTATTTAAAGCGTCTGAATGAGGCTGATATGCAGAAAAAAGGGCTTCGTTTAAGTGCCGAAGAAATTTACAGCATTAACCACTCAAGCTTAAAGGATGCAATCGTACAATTCAATGGTGGCTGTACCGCTGAGATCGTTTCTGACCAAGGCTTGGTGTTTACCAACCACCACTGTGGATATGGCGCCATTGCTGAACTTTCAACACCAGAAAATGATCATCTAACAAATGGTTTCTGGGCCAAGTCCAAAAATGAAGAATTAAAGCCTAAATCTTTGTCGGTTCGCTTTTTTGTACGCATGGATGACGTTTCAAAACGAATCTTAGCCTTGGTGAACAACAAAATGTCTGAAGATGAACGTAAAAAAGTCATTGCTGCTGAAACCGCCAAAATCCAAAAGGAGAATAGCGAAAATGGTAAGTATGTAGTTGAAGTAAAATCGTTCTACCAAGGTAATGAGTACTATTATTTTGTATACCAAGATTACAATGATGTTCGTTTGGTAGGAACGCCTCCAAATAGCATTGGAAAATTTGGTGGTGATACAGATAATTGGGAATGGCCACGCCATACGGGCGATTTCTCTATTTTCCGTGTTTACGCTGATAAAAATGGTAATCCTGCAGAGTATGCACAAGACAATGTCCCTTTGAAACCTAAACATTTCCTACCTGTTAGCTTAAAAGGCGTTCAAGAAGGCGATTTCGCAATGATATTAGGTTATCCGGGTCGTACCAACCGTTGGATGCCTTCCGGTGGAATCAACCAGAACGTTAAATTTGCTTATCCAGCGTGGGTAGAAGCTTCTAAAACAGGTATGGATGCCATGAAAAAATTCATGGATCAAGATCAAGCTGTGAAATTGAATTATGCGTCTAAATACTCGCAAGTAGCTAATTATTGGAAAAACCGTCAAGGAATGATTGATGCTTTGACCCTGCACAAAACAGCGGAATCTAAGGCAAAAGACGAAGCTAAATTTGACAAATGGGCAAATAAAGGTCCCAACAAAGCAGAATATGGTGATGTCATCAAAACAATCAACGAATTTTATGCTGCGACAAACGAGAAAGCTAGACATGACAACTATTTGATGGGCATGTTACGTTCGAGTGCTATCGCTGCCTTGCCTTACACAATCGGATCGGGTTTAGAAGTATATGCTGCGGGAGACGAAACAAGAAGAAGTGCTCTTCTTCCTCGCTTAAAATCTGCTATCGATGCGGGATACGAGAAAATGTATATGCCTTTAGAAGAGCAAGTATTGATTGATGAATTAAATCTATACGCTAAAAAAGCAGGTAATATTGCACCATATATTGCAGAATTAGCTACTAAAAATAACGGTGACTTTACGGCTTATGTAAAAGAATCTGTGAAAAACAGTATTTTCGCCTCTGCTGAACGTCTGAACAATTACTTGGAGACTCCTAATGCTGAAATCTTAGCAAATGATCCATTGTATAAGCTTTCTTCGGCTTTACTGAACCGATACCGTCAAGTAGATCCTAGCTGGAAAGTGCAAGACGACAAATTTGAAGGTGCTTACCGAAAATATGTTGCTGGGGTATTGGCTTCAAATCCAAAAGGTAAATTCTATCCAGACGCAAACAGCACGTTACGTTTGAGTTATGGCTCGATCAAAGGCTTACCGAATGACCCACGTAACGATGCTGATAAAAACTTTTACACCACTTTAAAGGGAACTATTGCGAAGTACAAAAAGGGTGATGAAGAGTTCGATTTACCACAGCGTTTGATGGATCTGTACAATAATAAGGACTATGGCCGTTATGCTGACAAAAAAGGATATTTGCCTGTAAACTTCCTAAGTGACAATGACATAACAGGTGGAAACTCAGGTTCACCAGTAATAAATGGCAATGGTGAATTAATTGGCCTAGCTTTTGATGGTAACATTGAAGCAATGGCTGGCGATGTGATCTTCGACCATAAGCTACAACGTACAATTTCAGTTGACATCCGTTATGTATTATTTATCATCGATAAATTTGCTGGTGCGACCAACATTATTGACGAACTTAAGATTGTTGAATAGTTTTTTTCAAGCTTTTTCGATAAAAAAAAACGAAATTTATTTTCTATTTGATTCGTTTTTGTATATTTAAGGAGTGTTTAGGAAAAACCATAAAAACTAAAATTATAATTATAAAAAAATGGAAAACTACGTAAAATTAAAAGAGTTAGTAGCTTCTATCGAAGCTGATGCAGACAAGTTCTTCAACAATGGTAATTCTGCAGCTGGTACACGTGTACGTAAAGGATTACAAGAAATCAAAACCTTAGCACAAGAAATTCGTAACGACGTTACTGCTAAGAAAAACGACGGAAAATAGTTATTTCGGAGTTAACATAAAAAAGGCCTTTCATGTGGAAGGCCTTTTTTTCTGAAAGTATCTGATGTTATTGACCAGAAAGAACCTTCAGTCAGCTTTCATTGCTGTTGGTATCTGCGAAATTATAAAGGTTTTGTTGATCTTTACAGAAAGGTGCAAGCCATCACTAAGTTATAGATCTTTATTCCCAAATAATCCCCAAAAGAGGCTTTCAGTTTATCATAAACCTGCTGTCTGGTTAAGGGCTTATCTTTTTTCTTTAATAACGTTGCCGATGAAGGATTTACAGCACCCAATTCCACCTTCGTCGCAAACATGTTGTAATGCAGTTCAGGAACAGCCAAACCAAGGATCATCCCCGGTAGTCCATTAAAGGCTGAGGGGCCGCCTGAAACGGGAATCTGATCCGTATAAAAAGCGACGGCATAGATGGAATCCAGTACAAGTCCGTTGGCGCGACGGCATGGGTAACCTGCAATTTCACGATATTCATTCGTAATTTTCCACTTGATCTTTAAGGTCGAATCTGTAACGACAACGCGTTCGCCACCCAATTCGAAAACAGAATTAAATGCTTTACTTTTCAAATTCTGATAGCCACTTATCCCTGACTCAAAAATCCCTGAACGCATCAGACCACTAACAACATCCGAATACTCTTCTGTAATATGCTCATAGAGCACTTCATCATTAGAAAATGTTAATTTCTTTTTTAACACTTGATTGTCGGGAACCTGCTGTATCATTTCTTTGATAGAGTTGCGTGTATCCTCATCTTTTGCATATGTCGCATAGCGTTTAAGCAGATTTTTAAGAAATACCGTTTTGTCATAAGTAATTGTTCCCTGCGTAGGAAAGTAAGCATATTGCCCAAAAGCTGTAGTTCCCCAAAAAAAGCCAAGGATTAGGATAATTATATTTTTGATATCTTTCATTTTATTTCGATTTTACGAGCATTTTATTAATCTCCCAAGTAAGCTTAACCATATAATATCTGCTAATGGTATTATATCGGCGTTCGGTCAGCAGTGTTCCATTTTGACTTCGGTCAAAACCCACATTCTGCTTTAGGAGATCATTGATCATAAATGTTAATTCCAGTTTCTCATCCTTTCTAAATTTTTTTGACAATGCCGGACTCAATACGAATCGTTCAAACTTTTTACTGTACACCGCCGTAGGAGCCTGATAGCTGTAGCTAAAATCTGCTCGCACAATAAATTTAGCTGGCAGAAAGTACTTTAGATTTCCTTCAGATGAAAACGTAAATCCCTTGCTATCTTCCATCGCACCTATGGAATTATCTTGGATAAGATAACCCGGGGACAATTCAATACCAAAGTCCAAGCCTTTTGTTGTCGATCGCTGTAGACCATAATTAACCCCATAACGCTGCACCTTGGCATTGGCCAATACTGTATTGACGTAGTTATAATTGTTGCTGAAAGACACCGATGGTCCACCACCATGTCTCAATTGAAATTTTTTGGATAACTTGCCGTAATACATTGGACTGATGCTTATCTGATTGTTGCTCTTATGGCTTAAATTTCCCCATACAAATGTCGTTTTACCCAGTGAATCAATTGTCGTATTTTGTACCAAAGCATTGTTTGTACGTGAAGCGCTTAGAAAGATTCCAATAAACTTATCTTCTAATATGGAATAGGTTCTAAAGCTCAGGTTCAAATTATTGGTGTAAGATGGCTTTAGATTTTCGTTCCCTAAGTACTCATTCAGCGGGTCCAAATTCGACCGTAGTGGCTGAATCTGATTTAAAGAGGGCAAACCATTTGTACCCTGATACTTCAAACTGATCGATTTATTTTTCTGTACTTCATAATTGACATCAACCACTGGATTATATACAAAAAATGATCGGGAGAGTTTTGAATTCTCCATGCGGTTTAATTGCGACAGATAGCTATTTTCAAACTTATTCGAGACATTAACCACGAGCTTCTCCAGTGGCTTGTAATTAATTGCGAGATTATAGGTATTTTTTGTTGTTTTGTATAAGAAATCATTGCTATACAAACTATCCAGTCTGTCAAAACTACCGGTATTCTGATTTTTATCGAAAGACCTAACAGCGTTGTTATTTCTGTCGAGATTCAATCCATATTCGAAAGAAAGAATAATCTTTTTTGAAATCGGCTCGGAATAAGCAAATTCTCCACCTGTGGAAAAAGAGCTATTTTTCACGAATTTCTTCTGGTTGAGAGTTGAATCCCTTTCAGCATTCCCTTCTTTATAAAATCTAAGTTTAGAAAACAAATCTTGCTCACCGTCTTGTTTATTGCCTGATGTAAAATAATTGAATGATAACGAGCGGCCTTTCTTTTTAAAACGTCTTACATAGAGCGCCGAGGCATTATATTGTTCTGACCTGGAATCGTTCTTAAAATTTCGTAGGTTATCGTTGATCTTCTGATCAAATTGATTTACAGTGGTCGATTCTGTCTCCGAAGAACTATTATCATGTTTTTTGTTTGCGCCTGCCCAAACTGTTAAATCCGACATTGAATCGACCTTAAATTCATATTTCAAACCAATATTATGTTTTCTGTTCTCATTGGACGCCAATGTGCTGCTATTGCTTGTTAATATCGTATCGCGTGCTGCATTGCGCGTGAACACACTTCGATCTAGATCAACATCCGATCGGATATGTTTATAATCGATCCGCCAAGCATGTTTTTTGTTAGCCGTTTTATCTGAATATAGAAATCCCGTATTCAGGGATTTAGGAATACCTTCGCCATTAAAATTATCGCTTCTATCGTAATCTCCACCCATACTTGACACTTCATCATAACTGAGCCCGCTCTTCCCGGTGTTACTTGCAATCAAATAAGCCGAAGCTTTAAACGATTGATTAAAGTAGTTCAAAAAGCCCTGTCCAGCGTAGAACTTATCACTACCTCCACCCACATCTACTTTTCCAAATATTCCGCGTCTAGCTTCCTCTTTGAGCTTCACGTTGATTGTCTGTGTACGTTCACCATCATCAATACCTGTTTTCTCAGCCTTATCAGACTTCTTTTCATAGACCTGAATTTTGTCAACCATATCAGAACGAATATTCCGGCTCACTAAAATTGGATCGTCACCAAAGAACTCCTCCCCGTCAACAAGCATTTTCTTTACTGTTTTTCCTTGTGCAGTAATTTTACCGGAAGCATCGACTGTAATCCCAGGCAAGACTTTCAACAAATCTTCAACTTTGGCATTTTTTTCCACTTTAAAACTTCCAGCATCATATTCCGTTGTATCGCCTTTGATACTAATGGGTACCCGCCCCATAACAATCACTTCCTCCAGCAAGGTCGCGCTGCTAGTCATTCCAATAGATAGGTTATTGTAATGCTGCCCCGGTAAGATTTCTGCGTAATATTCACCATACTTTGGGTAGGTGACAATGATAAAATATTGTCCAGTATCAGGGCGCTCAAGAGAGAACTTACCATTTTCATCCGAACGGGTAAAATTGGTCAAAATGGAATCTTTGGCTGTTAACAACATAATGGTTGCATGATGCAGCTTAAGCTGATCTTTTACATCACTGATTTTTCCTTCAATTCGGGATTGAGCATGAACTATTCCGTAAAAACAGAATAAAATAAGTAAAAGTAGTTGCCCCACTCTTTTCATAATATGGTTTGGATAGTATATAATTATATAAATAATAAAATTCGTGCACAAAACTAATATTTAGTTTCAGTTAATTTTAGTTTATAGCAAAAAAAATACAAGAAATAAAAAGGCATTAAAAAATGAAAACAAATAACTGATTAACAGTTAAATACAACTAAATAATAACAAAAAAAAGCTCTTCGAAAGAAGAGCTTTTTTATCTAAACAGTTAGAAATAAACAACATATTGTGTGTAGCGTACCCGATGTTTATAAATTTCCGAGTTCCATAATAAATTGAACAGTTTCTTTGTTCATATGCTGTGACAGTACACTTGTAATCTGATCTGTCATGGCTTTTCTCGTCATTCGTTTTACCTTGGTATTCTCGAATTTCTTTCTATCCATAACAACAGTATTGCTAAATTCGACTTTTGTCGCAAAATACGAAACGTGCTGGCTAGGCACGACCAAACCTAAAATCATTCCAGGAAGACCATTGATAGATTCTGGACCACCACTAATAGGAATTTCATTACAGTAGTATCCAATGACGTAAATCGAGTCTGGTGTAATCCCGTTAGCTCTCCTGCAGTTGTACCCCGCGATCTCACGGTATTCATCTGTGATTTTCCATTTGATACGCTTCATGGAGTCCTGAACGATGATCTTTTCACCAACAATATCGTTGTATCTCAAAAATGATCGGTTAGACATATTTGAAAGCGTTGTAGCATCAAAATCCAAGGCAAGCATCATAATATACTGTTTAATCTCAGCATCCAGACTCTCATCTTTCAACGATTCAAACAAAGTCTCCGTGGTATTGAATTTCATTGATTTCTTCAATATGGCACTTTCCGGCAACCTGGGGATTATACGCTCAAAAAACTGTTTTGAGTTATCATCGGCCTTACTGATGAATTTTTTACTTACGATATTCTTCATATACATGGTCTTGTCGTAAGAAATGGTTCCCGACCGGCCAAATAGCACATACTGTGCTTTAAGACCCAAGGCCGAACAACAGAAAAAGAGAAAAAAGATATATTTTAACATTGTATTTCGCTTAGTAGTTTATAAAAACATTTTTGTAAAATCCCATGATAGTTTAAGCATATAATATCTGCGTATCGTATCATATCGACGCTGCGTAAAGACTGAAGTCGAAGCTGAACGGCTAAAGCCTTTGTTCTGGTTGAGTACATCATTGATGGTAAAGTCCAATACCAACGATTCATTTTTCAGGAATTTCTTGCTAACACCAGGATGCAACAGAAACTGCTCAAACTTCTCGTCAAAGGCTTTCGTCGCCGCTTCATAGGAGTAAGTATAATTTGTATAAACTTTAAACGTTTTATTGAAGAAATACTCCACACTTCCGTTGGAAGCAAATACAAAACCGTTACTGTTGGTATTACGCTCCAAACTTGATTTCATCAAACGATATTGTGGACTAAAGTTCAGGTCAAAATTTAAGCCGGTCTTGGTATCTCTTTTGAAATTATATGTAAAATTAAAATTCGTTGTATTTACTTTATTCAACTGGTGATTGAACATATTATAGTTGTTACTCATATTCACATAAAACTGTGGTGAGTTGGAAAGGCCTAGTTTTTTGCTTAGTTTGAAGTAGACTCCAGACCATGCATTCAGGGAGGTATTTGTCTTGCCCTCCACATTATTCCAGGTGTATGTATTAATTCCCTTTAGTGTATCAATATTCTGTGTGATCGGGTTCTTTTCTGTAGAAATATTACCGCCGACATACACATAGTTTCCAGTCAATACACGGAATGAGTTATAATTCAGGTTTAGTGAGTTTCTAAACGAAGGTTTTAAATTTTCATTTCCCAAATAACGATTAATCTGATCTGAATTATCCAAAACAGGCTGGATCTGACTCATGGAAGGCAATTGATTTTTTCCGGTATAATTCATCCATAAACCCTTCGTTTTTGTAAAGGAATAGCCTGCACTTACATTTGGATTGTACGTAAAGTAACTTCTTGTAATCCCCTCACTTGTATAGTTATTGAACTGTTTCAATTTGTCATTATTGAAATTATTGGCCACAGTGAACTTAAATTTTTCAGTGGTGTGTACTATAGCCAGTTTGTATCTGTTGCTACTTCTATCAAAATCATAGTTGTTACTGAAGCGACGGTCCAATTGATTATAATTTCCCTGTCCGTCATCATTGAAAGATTCTACAATAGAACTACTGTTACTTTGTTCAATTCCTGTTCCCACAACAAGGTTCCAAATTTTTGATAAAGGCTCTGTATAGGAAATTGAGGCACTTAGCACGTCACTTGTATTATTGCGGACTTTACTTTGATCGGTAGCTGAATCCGTATTCAGACTGTAATTTCTCAAATCCGAGTTTAAGTGTCCTGTACCTTTCATCTCATTTCTTTTCCACTGTCCATCAAATGTAAAAGATCGGCCCTTTTTCTTGAATTTATGGGTAAAATAGGTGCTAAAGTTAAATTCATTGATGTTATTTTTGACCAATTCACGTGTATGCTCAGCAATCGTTGTATCCATGTTTTGGGCGAACTGATAAGCAAAACGCTCATTATCTGACCAAAGATTCTTTCTTGATGCACCACCTCGTATGGTTAAGAGATTTAACGAATCTAATTTCAGGTCATATTTCAGATTCGCACGGTGTTGATCATTTTCAGTATCTACATTTTTCAATGATCGGTTGTTGATCAAACCAGTAGTAATCGTTTCATCATTTCCATCACTGCTCAATCTTCCATATTTATAGTTAATATTGACCGTATGTTTATCCTTATCGAATTTGTCCGAGAAGTTAACACCTGAATTTATAGCCTGGGGTACGCCAATGACTCCTTGTCCAGAAAAAGGGTCCGTAAAATTGGACCAGCTCATCGATCCGTCATCACCATAGGATACACCTGAATCACCGCCATATTTTTGTGCATCCTGCCAATTCATGCTCGTAGTACCATTATTACCAAAAAGCCCATAAACTGAAATTTTCTGTGATCCTTTAAACTTGTTCAACATCAATTGCCCCATATAGTAGTCATCGGTTCCACCCCCAAGAAGCGCTTTTCCGAACATACCATTTTTAGAACCATCCTTGAGTTTCACATTGATGGTTTGCTCGCGCTGCCCGTCATCCACTCCCGTTCGCTCTGCTTGCTCCGATTTTTTCTCATAAACCTGAACCTTATCTACCATATCCGATCGGATATTTCGAGTCACCAACGTCGGATCATCACCGAAAAACTCCTCTCCGTCTACCAATACTTTTTTCACTGTTTTCCCTTGCGCGGTAATCTTTCCCGACGCATCAACCGTAATTCCGGGTAGAGCTTTCAACAAGTCTTCGACCTTTGCATTTTTTTCCACTTTAAAGCTGCCGGCATCATATTCCGTGGTATCACCTTTAATTGTAATCGGAATACGTCCAGTAACGATGACTTCTTGCAATAAGGTAGCTGTATTTGTTAGACCAATAGCCAATTTGGAGTAGTCCACCCCAGATTGGATCTCCGTATAAAAATCGCCATATTTGGGATAACTTACAATCAGTACATAAGCTCCTGTATCGGGCTTAGATAGGGAAAACAGACCATTTTCATCCGATCTCGTAAAGCCTGTCAATATTGAATCTTTCGCTGTCAACAACATGACTGTTGCATCTGATAGCTTTAGTTGGTCCTTTACATCACTTATTTTTCCAGCAATCTTGGATTGACCCGAAGCCAAGCCATGGATAGCAAAAATGAAAAATAAGAGGATTTGTAAAACTCTTTTCATAAAATTGTTGGATAGTAAATTAATATCAATATAACATTAGTAGATAAAACCAATGTTTTGTTACAGTAAATTTAATTTTATTTCTTAAAACACGGATTACGACCACTGAATCCCTATTAAAGCGCACTAAGAGAAGCTGTTTAGCAGAATACGTTAATCTTGTGAATTCACCAAAAGGTATTAGTTATAGTGCTTATGTTGCTGCATATTGATCAAACGCCACAACTGGAGACAGAAAAAACAGATGAGAACAGCGAAAGACAACTGACAGCATATCGCTAGGTAGTTTTTAAAATCTACCCCCATATTGGCAACCTGGATTTTGGCCATCAGATAATTGTTTAAAATCATACCGCAGATCGTTCCCAAAAGAAAAAATGTAATTGCATACTTTTTATCTGACAATGCTTTCTCTTTCGCTTTTTCCATCGCCTCAATACGAGCCATGATACGTTGTTCAAAATCGTCAAATGGCATGGCTATTTTACTCATTTGCATAATTTTCTTAAGTTTTTCCTGCTCCTTATCCATAATATTCTGCTTTTTTAATTAACTGACTTAAAATGATCTGCATATTTTTACGGGCCCGGTGCAATATCACTTTTGTATTGGCCAAGGTCCAGCCCATAATCTCCTTAATTTCATCCATCGACTGTTCTTCCAAATAAAATAAACGTAACGCAACAGACTCACGGGCGGGCAAGATAGTGAGCGCATCGTTGATCATTTCTTTTCTTTCATGATCGATTATTTCATCCAATACGGAATCGTTATGGGACAGGTCATGGTGAGATAGATCAAAATTGACCAGTTCCAGTTTCTTATGACGAATTGCATTGAAAGCAACATGTACAACAATTCTGTAAAACCAGGTACTAAATTTGGACTTCCCTTTAAAAGAAGACAGCGATTGATAGCACTTTATAAATGCATCCTGAACAGCATCTTCCGCCAAATGCTCTTCCTTGACAATGGAAAGAGCGACAGAAAATGCCATATCCTTATACGTTTTAATAAAATAACGATAAGACTCCACATCGCCTGACAGAACTTTTCGAATATAGATTTCATCCATTGGCGGGCTAAATATCGCGTTTTTTATCCAATCGGTTAGCAATAATCATCGCAATACCTGCAGAAATAATCAGAATCGCTACGGCGAGTGAATCGGGCAAGTCAGTCTTGACATAATTATCCAATACCCCCACAATAAACAATCCAACACCGATTCCAAGAACCAAAATTCCAGGTTTTTGCCAATCTAGAGACTCTCTTTTTCTATTTTCTTCGGGAATTTGTACAGCTACACTTCGATAACGCATAATAAAATACACACACAAGGTGATACATGTAAATAATCCGATTCCCAAAATGGCACCTACTGATTGCTTTTCCATAATTATTTGAATTAGTTTTTACATTAGTCACGGCCTTTCCCGAAAAGGTTACAACAAATTGAGTTAAATGTATCGATTTGTGTAAATTTGTTTCAAACACAAACAATATGCAAAACATTAAAGAATATGTAGAAGCAAACAAGCAACGTTTTTTGGATGAGTTGTTTGATTTATTGCGTTTACCATCAGTAAGTGCCGACCCTAAATTTAAAGGAGATGTGGAGAAGACGGCTGAATTTGTTGCTCAGAAATTGCGTGAAGCAGGAGCCGACAATGTAGAAGTTTGTCCTACTGCTGGTAATCCAATCGTTTATGGAGAAAAAATTATCGATCCAGCGCTACCTACGGTATTGACTTATGGTCATTATGATGTACAGCCTGCTGATCCATATGAGTTGTGGGATACCCCTCCTTTCGAACCGACAGTCCGTGATGGGAAAATCTATGCACGTGGTTCTGCCGATGATAAGGGTCAATTTTATATGCATGTAAAAGCCTTCGAATACATGATTAAAAATGATGCATTAGCATGTAACATCAAATTTATGATTGAGGGTGAAGAGGAAGTGGGTTCCGTCAATTTGGGCACTTTCGTTAAAGAAAATACAGAGAGATTGAAAGCTGATGTTATCGTTATTTCTGATACATCAATGATCAGTATGGCGCAACCATCTTTAGAAACTGGCTTACGCGGACTTTCTTATGTTGAAGTGGAAGTTACTGGCCCTAACCGAGATTTGCACTCCGGTGTATATGGTGGAGCGGTAGCCAATCCAGCGACGATATTAGCAAAACTGATTGCTTCCTTACATGACGAGAACAATCATATCGCCATCCCAGGATTTTATGATGATGTTGTCGAATTGACGGCTGAAGAACGCAAAGCATTAAATGAAGCACCATTCGATATTGAAGAATACAAGGCGGATCTCGGTATCCAAAATATCTGGGGAGAAAAAGGTTTTACCACATTAGAACGTACAGGTATTCGACCAACATTGGAAGTGAATGGCATATGGGGCGGTTATATCGGCGAAGGTGCCAAAACTGTATTGCCTTCAAAAGCGAATGCAAAAATCTCGATGCGTCTTGTACCAAATCAAAACTCTCATCGTATTACTGAGCTTTTCAAAAAACATTTTGAATCTATTGCACCCGATTATGTGAAAGTAGAAGTTAAACCTCATCATGGTGGTGAACCTGTCGTTACACCAACGGACAGCGTTGCTTACAAAGCAGCGGAGAAAGCCTTACATGAAACATTTGGTGTTAAGCCTATCCCGACACGTGGTGGCGGTTCTATTCCAATTGTTGCTCTTTTTGAAGATGTATTGGGTTTAAAAACAGTACTTCTGGGCTTTGGTTTGGATAGTGACAACCTGCATTCTCCAAATGAAAAATATGGTATCGAAAATTATCTCATGGGAATTTCAACAATTCCTTTATTTCATAAATATTACGCGGAACTAAGTAAATAATTTAGTTTTTCATTAGATAAAGGGTTATTTTTAAAGTTTAGAAATAACCCTTTATCGTTTTATGGATTTTGATTTTCGCTTAATTGTCTTTTACACTGCAGCTCAGCACCTTAATTTCACCAAAACAGCTTCGGCTCTTTTCATCTCGCAACCTGCTGTAAGCAAAAACATCCAAGAATTAGAAAAGAAACTTGGTCTACCATTGTTTGAAAGAAAGGGCAACAACCTCAATTTAACTGAACCAGGCCAAATTCTCTATAAATATGCCCAACAGATTATCAATCTTTATAATCAGGCTAGTCAAGAAATACAGGAATTGCAGGAAGGCCGAAAAGGAAATCTTATTTTAGGAGCTAGCACAACGATCTCCCAATATGTATTGCCAGCTTTGCTTGCCGATTTTCTATCTCAATATCCCAACAACCACATCCAGTCTTTTCAATCCAATAGTCGTAGTATTGAGGAACAGCTTGTCGATAAAACACTGGATCTAGGTATTACTGAAGGTTCTACGGATAACCGGGCACTGAAATACATTCCTTTTATGAAGGATGAGCTGGTCCTGGTCACAAATAGCCAAAACCCGCTATTAAATCAATTAAAAAATCCGATACTATCAGATATTACACGCTTGCCTTTGGTACTCCGCGAGCAAGGATCGGGAACGCGAACAATTATTGAGAATGCACTAAAGGATAATCGCATTAATTTATCGGAAGTACAAATAGAAATGATCTTACCTTCTACGGAAAGTATCAAAGGTTACCTTGCCCGACGCAATAGTTTTGCCTTTTTATCCATTCATACAGTACAAAAAGAAGTACTAAACAATCAACTGGCCATTGTCGATATCCCACAATTGACGATAGAACGCTATTTCTATTTTACCCATTTATATGGTGGACTTGCAGGCACGCCCAATCAATTTTTACAATTCTGTCTCCGACAAAATTTTAAGGTATAACCAAATGTTATGTCTCATAAACAAAGGTCGTTTTAATTCCAGGCTGGAGGCGGCTAGATTTGTACAAATGAATTAGCGTAATGGAATATAAAAAACTAATAAATTATTTAAAGGCACTAAGCTGGATCATTGTCGCATTGGTTATTACCTGTACTACATTATGTGTATTTCCGCTAAAACATCAGGAAAACAAAAAGCAAACAGATTCTCTCGAAATGCACAACGACTCGCTTATTACCCACGTTGCCCAATTTAAGGAAATCTCTTTCAAAGATAATCCCGAGGGTAAAATGGCCAGTTATGGTGAAAAGCTAATCAAAAATACTTACGATTATTTTTATGAGGGGAAATCCAAAATCGGAAACAAACTTGCCTGTAGCAGCTGTCATCTCAATGGTGGTACCAAGGCTTTCGCTGCCCCCTACGTTGGGCTCACGAATGTCTTTCCAACCTATATTGGACGAGAAAACAAGGTTGAATCACTCGAAGAGCGTATCAATGGTTGTTTTGAGAGAAGCATGAACGGTCGAGCCATTCCAGAAAATAGCAAAGAAATGAGAGCCATTATCACCTATATCAAAAATATTAGTATAAATACCGTTAATAAAGGTAGGCTGGCAGGCCAAGGATTTATCAGAATGGATATCCCAAATCGTGCGGCAGACTTGAAACATGGGCAATTGGTTTTTGAAAACAAATGTACAAGCTGTCATGGAAAAGATGGACAGGGTCTACCACAAACAGCGGGAAAAGGGTATCAATATCCTCCCTTATGGGGAAAAGATAGCTACAATGATGGTGCTGGAATGGCACGATTGCTTACAGCTACACGTTTTATCAAAGCTAATATGCCTTTGGGCGCAACTTATGACGCGCCACAATTGAAGGACGATGAGGCCTATGATGTCGCTGCGTATATCAATTCGTTCGATAGACCTCAAAAATCAAACAAGCAATTAGATTATCCCAATCTAAGCAAAAAGCCCAAAGACAGCCCATATCCCCCTTATGCCGATAATATTAGCGTCGAACAACACAAACTTGGACCTTATAATTTCTAACTATAGACACCCCATTAAATCAATAATAAATATGAAAAAACAATTTACAATCGCTTGTATTCTCTTAGCGATAACGACTATTCAAGCGAAAGCACAGGACAATAAATTGTTGCTCAATAACCATCAATACACTGGTGCCATTGCAAAGAAAAAAGCTTATAAAGCCATCTATCAGCTGGACAGCAATGATCCAAAAACAATTGAAAAAGCAATCCGCAACATTAACAATGTCTTGAAGGATCCTCGATTGAAAGGACATTTACAGGTGGAATTGGTTGCATTCTCTGGTGGTACCGAAGCCTACCTTAAAAAGAACAGTCAGTATGAGAAACCACTGAAGGACCTTGTAGAAAAAGGTGTCATCGTAGCACAATGTCTGAATACGTTGGAAGAGAAACATATCGCCAAAGAAGAACTATTTGATTTTATAGGTTATGTTCCCAGTGGAAATGGTGAGTTAATCCTAAGGGCAAATGAAGGTTGGGTTATCGTTAAACCATAAATATGATGAAAAATTTTCTATTACTTGGTCTAACAATAGCATTATTAGGTGCCCAGGAAATTCGGGCACAAGAACATCGTTTTGACCCACCCTGGAACAATCCGCCAGAATCAGCGTTAAATTTTACGGTACCTGGAATAGATAATATTCCAGATTTATATGGTGATATTGAGAATCCGCAGCTTACGGTCTTTTTCGCAGGCAATCAATTTATGGTTGTCGATGATCTACTCGTATCCTTCAAAAAAGAATACCCACAATACGAACGTATTTTTGTTGAAACCCTACCACCAGGTATTTTAGCCAAACAAATAAAAGGCGGATCGATTACAGTAGGCAATCTACGCATTACACACAAGCCAGATATTTACACAGCAAGCAAAAGAGCTATCAACGAGATGGCAGATTACTTCAGCCATACACAGGTTTATTGCTATAACAATATCTGTTTGATGATTCCTAAAGGAAATCCCGGTAATATCAAAACATTGAATGATCTAGGAAAGGAGAAAGTTCGTATCAGCATGCCTAATCCCCAATGGGAAGGAATTGGAGAGCAGATCAAAGCATCCTATAGAAAGGCAGGCGGCGAACAACTCGTTGAGAAAATCATGGAAGATAAGGTCAAAGATGGTAGCACTTATCTAACCAAGATCCACCATCGGGAAAGTCCCATGCGTATCTTGTACGGACAGGCAGATGCAGCTCCAGTTTGGGCTTCAGAAGTCGTTTATCAAAAACTAATTGGTCATCCTGTCGAAGGAATCTCCATTCCCGATACTCAAAATACAACCGCGACCTACGTAGCGGCAAAGCTAAAAAATGCGCCACATACGCAAGCAGCAGATGACTTCTTAAAATTCATGGACTCACCTTCAGCCAAGAGTATCTACAAAAAATATGGATTTACGGTAGACTAAAAAAGAAAATGGATAATTAATTATCCATTTTCTTTCTTTACTTTAGGTCAAAATTAGTTTGACTTGTATGATTCTATTGCTCAAAAAACTCCATCGGTATTGGTATTTTATCAGCGTTCTACTTGTTTTTCTTCTGTTTTTCCCTTATATCTATTTTTTAGCACGACGTCCCGAAAAAAACTATGCTAGAATCGCCCGTATGCGACGCTGGGTATCAGTTGGTGGTTCGGCCTTAGCTGGTGTTTTTTTTAAGGTGAGCTATGAATCAAAAATAGACTGGAACTGCCCAATGGTACTCTGCCCCAATCATACTTCAGTCTTAGATATAACGGCATTGACCTTTTTATGCCCCGCTCCATTTTCGTTTATCGGAAAAGCTTCATTGCTTAAAAATCCAGTTACACGCATCTTTTTCAAAACAATAGATATCCCTGTCACGAGAAGAAGTAAAGTATCCTCTTTCAGGGCCTTCCAACGTGCAAATGAACTTGTCCGAAATGGCAGAAGTGTGGTTATCTTCCCAGAAGGAAAAATCGATGATGGTTTTCCGCCACAGATTCACGCATTTAAATCCGGCGCCTTTCGTATCGCTATTCAGAATGATGTTCCCACGGTCCCCATTATCATAGAAAATGCCTGGGATATCTTTTTCGACGACGGATCGAAAAGAGGATCTCGGCCTGGAATTGTTAAAATACATGTATTCAACCCCATAGAGACGAAAGATTTTAACGATGATAATGCATCAGAACTAGAGAAAATTGTGTATGACAAAATGCATTCCTATTGGATTATGAAGAATAAATCGTATTTTCATAACCTAGAGAACCTCCAAAAAATATGTCAGGAAAGAGCTTAATCGAAATCAAGGATATTGCCAGAGAATACCAAATTGGTGCAGAAACAATTCATGCGCTAAGCTCCGTTACACTCAATATCCATAAAGGAGAATTTGTTGCCTTAATGGGGCCTTCTGGATCCGGTAAATCCACATTGATGAATATCCTCGGTTGTTTGGATACACCTAGCAGAGGCGAATACATCCTCAATGGGATTAATGTAAGCGACATGACTGACGATGAACTCGCCGAAGTAAGAAACAAAGAAATCGGTTTTGTCTTTCAAACTTTTAACCTACTACCAAAGAATACAGCATTGGAAAATGTTGCACTCCCCTTAATTTACGCGGGCTATAGTAAAGTTAAACGCGAAGAAAAGGCCACTGCAGCACTGGAAAGCGTCGGCTTGGGACACCGTATGGACCACAGACCCAACGAACTCTCAGGAGGACAACGACAACGTGTAGCTGTAGCAAGAGCATTGATCAACGATCCATCAATTATACTTGCCGATGAGCCAACAGGTAACCTTGACACAAAAACATCCATTGAGATCATGGGCCTGCTTGAAGAAATTCATTCGAAAGGCAATACCATTATTCTCGTGACACATGAAGAGGATATTGCTTTACATGCACACCGCATTGTCCGCATGCGAGATGGCCTGATTGAAAACGATTACCCCAATCCCGATATTAAATCAGTGTCGCCTAGACTTAATGCTTTAAACGAAAAGGGAAGTGATTTTGAGAATATATAAAAATATTATACCGTTAAAAATCAACAACTTATATTATTATTACAAAAATAACATTCAATTTACTTGCTTAAGTAAAATTAAATCATAGTTTTGCGAAAATAGAGAACTTAAATTGTTTTTATATGTATTGGACATTAGAATTAGCTTCGCATCTAGAAGATGCACCATGGCCAGCAACAAAAGATGAATTAATCGATTACGCTATTCGTTCGGGTGCGCCTGTTGAGGTGATTGAAAACTTACAATCTCTTGAGGATGATGGCGAGCCATATGAAAATATCGAAGAAATTTGGCCCGACTATCCAACAAAAGACGATTTCTTCTTCAATGAAGATGAATACTAAAAAATAAAAAACGCCTTTATTAAAAAGGCGTTTTTTATTAAAGGTATCTTCCCCATTGCGGAGACAACTCAGTATGGCTTATACCGATTAGCTCATGAAGGTTTTTATTCCATAGTTTTAATCCATTTTGATGAAGCTCAGTCTTACAGATATGAAGATAAAATTAAAGCTATTGCTGTTCATGTTTATTAGCTGTATGGTCAGCCAAAGCTTGTTTGCTCAAGAGCAACAAATTTCCAATGATCATGTTGTCGTTTTAAAAAGATTTGTCCAGCGTTTAAATGATCCTAATTTAGCTACTGATATCATTTTAAGCCAAGATCTAAGTACGTCGAAAAAACTTGATGAAGATCTGCAGGAATACTTATTGGCAAGCATCGATGAAATCAGGATAAATGTACAAAGCAAAGATATAAACCGACTGGAATACCTCAGCTTTGCGCAAGCGGGAAGAAAGGAAACGAGCGACATAGATTTAGAAGGTATCGATCCACAACAAGTCTATTTTGTCAAATACCTCAAGCGCTTTGTATTTGCAGCAGTCATTCGTGATAAGAAAATTGCTTCTTTCACTTTGGTGTCTAAAGGCAATAATAAAGCACATTTTGTGTTCTATTAATTTTCATAATACTGCTTATTCTATTGGGCAGTCTATTCGTCGAATTGTTAAATATCGCTATCAGGACGATATGAATGCATGCTTTTAAGATTTAACTCGAAGCATATTTGTGACCAATATTGAGCTAATGATGCTTTTTTAAAAATTTTTCAACAAAAACACTTGCATTTTATAATTCTATCAACCATATTTGTATTAATAAAAAACAAAAATGATAACAATTGTATCAAATAAAGCTTGGTGGTGGCACAACGAATAACGTTGTGGCAAACTCCTATTGCATTATTTGATTAATACATCAAGATATGATGGGCTTGCCTAAATAAGGTAAGCCCTTTTTTTATTTAAATTACCATGAAAGAAATTTTAGCTCATTTATTTGAATACAAGACATTTTCTCGGCAAGAGGCCTACGAGATTCTCACTAACATCGCCATGGGCAAATATGACAGCCACCAAATCGCCGCTTTTATGACCGCCTATGGTATGCGCAGTATTCGTGTGGAAGAGCTTGGGGGGTTTAGAGATGCAATGTATGACTTATGCCTCAAATTGGATTTTAACAGTTATGATTTAATTGACCTCTGCGGTACTGGAGGCGATGGTAAAAATACATTCAATATTTCTACGATAGCATCTTTTATCACTGCTGGGGCTGGCTACCATGTCGCAAAACATGGTAATATCGGTGTATCTTCAAGCTGTGGTTCATCCAACGTTATGGAATATCTAGGCTATCAATTCAGCAATGATAAGTCTGAGCTACAACGCCAGCTTGATGAAGCCAATATCTGTTTTCTACATGCTCCTTTGTTTCATCCTGCAATGAAAACTGTTGCTCCAATACGTCGTGCACTCGGTGTCAAAACCTTCTTTAACATGCTGGGTCCACTGACAAATCCTGCAAATCCAAGATTTCAGTCTGTTGGTGTATTTAGTTTAGAATTAGCAAGACTTTATGGTTATCTCTACCAGAATACCAACAAACAATATTCCATCATTCATACACTGGACGGTTACGACGAGATATCTATGACTGGCGACTTTAAAGTAATCAACAATCAGGGAGAGAATTACTACAGCATGGAAGAACTTGGTTTTACTCCTGTCTCCGCGCAGGAGTTGACAGGAGGCAACACAATCGCAGATGCTGCGCAGACATTCTTATCCATATTGAATAACCAAGGGACAGATGTACAGAACAATGTTGTTTTAACCAATGCTGCATTTGCTATTAGGACCTTTAATCCCCAAAAATCTTTCGGAGACTGTTTTTATGAAGCAGAAAGTTCACTCATGGAAGGCAAAGCATTGCGGAGTTTCCAAAAACTAATCAAAAAATAAGATGGCGGTCAAGGTCAAAGTTTGTGGCATGAAATATCCCAACAATATAGCGGAGGTAGCCTCCTTAGGCATCGACTATATGGGATTTATATTTTATGATCAATCCAAACGTTATGCTGGTGAAGGCTCTTCATTATATATTAAAGAGCTTCAAAGCCCAAGCAAAGTGGGAGTTTTCGTGAATGCGAGTCTCTCAGAAATTCTTGTTAAAATAACGGAATTTCAATTAAATGCGATTCAACTGCATGGCAATGAATCTGTAGAATTTTGCCTTGAATTGAAAAAAGAATCAGCGGTGACGATCGTCAAAGCATTCGGAATCGATCAAGACTTTGACTGGATACAGCTAGGTCCTTACGCTGAAGTCGTAGACTATTTTCTATTTGACACCAAAAGTAATTCCTATGGGGGTACGGGAATAACATTTGACTGGTCCTTACTGGACCAATATAAACTTACTACCCCTTACTTTCTCAGCGGCGGTTTAGATCCCGAAAATATCAAAACAGCGCTAGAAAGAAATGATCCACGGCTGTATGCTTTGGATTTAAATTCAAAGTTTGAAGTAGAACCCGGGTTAAAAGATATTGATCTATTAACCCACAGTATAAATAACATTAAAAAATGAGTATATATCAAGTCAATGAAAAAGGATATTATGGCCCATTTGGAGGAGCATATATCCCCGAGATGCTCTATCCGAATGTGAAAGAGCTACGTGAAGAATATCTCAAAATTATGGAAGAGGAAAGCTTTCGGGAAGAATTTAACCAACTGCTCAGCGATTATGTCGGCCGCCCCTCTCCTTTATATCATGCCAAACGTCTATCTGAGAAATATGGAACTACAATTTATTTAAAGCGGGAGGATCTTAACCATACTGGAGCACATAAAATCAATAATACCATTGGCCAGATTCTGTTGGCGGAACGTTTAGGCAAGAAGCGTATCATTGCGGAGACAGGTGCAGGACAGCATGGTGTTGCCACAGCGACCGTTTGTGCGCTGAAAGGTATAAAATGCGCAGTGTACATGGGTGAAGTTGATATTCAACGCCAAGCGCCAAATGTAGCCAGGATGAAAATGATGGGAGCTGAAGTTATCCCCGCAACCTCTGGATCCAAAACATTAAAGGATGCTACAAATGAAGCTTTACGGGATTGGATAAACAATCCTGTCGACACGCATTATATCATTGGGTCTGTTGTAGGACCACATCCTTACCCTGATATGGTTGCACGCTTTCAGTCTATTATTTCAGAAGAAACGAAAAAACAGTTATTTGCAAAAACAGGAAAAGAAAATCCGGATATAGTATTGGCCTGCGTCGGAGGAGGCTCCAATGCGGCAGGTATGTTCTATCATTACCTGGATGAAGAATCTGTTCAATTATATGCCGTAGAGGCAGCTGGTCATGGTGTTGATTCGGGGGAGTCGGCTGCTACAACAGCATTAGGAAAAGAAGGAGTTTTACACGGAAGCCGCTCTATCCTTATGCAAACAGCGGATGGCCAAGTCATCGAACCCTACTCCATATCCGCTGGTCTCGACTACCCAGGTATTGGTCCGCAACACGCTTGGTTATTCAAATCTGGTAGAGGAAACTATGTCAGTGTAACTGACGACGAGGCAATGCGTGCAGGTCTTGAGCTGACAAGACTAGAAGGTATCATACCTGCCATTGAGAGTTCTCATGCATTGGCTTATTTGGAAAAAATTCCGTTTAAAGGTGATGAGACTGTCGTGGTCTGTCTTTCCGGACGTGGTGACAAGGATCTAGATAATTATATGAAATACTTTGATTTTTAAGGCATGAATACAATTG